>Ga0268283_1001319_pt1 | contig 12314 bp, 7 predicted proteins | sample saktaG_13_FD_190140 | JGI IMG/M metagenome (GOLD analysis project Ga0268283, IMG submission 190140) | Saline water microbial communities from Sakinaw Lake, British Columbia, Canada - sak_2013_06_06_36m | ecosystem: Environmental > Aquatic > Non-marine Saline and Alkaline > Saline ... | reverse complement strand
CACCGTACCGTTGTTGAACAGGTAATTACCATACTCCATTACATCGGTTTCGCAATTGTAAATACCAAATTCGAAATCAGTCTGTATATTATATCTTTCAAATTCGGTCTTCAGGTAATGTTCTAGTACATTGGCATCTATTTCGCTGTTTACATCCACTACAAAATAGTTTGACGACAACTGCCTTACCGGATTTGGAGTAGAAGGCGTGGCATTATTAATCTTATAAATTTTTGCAGCTACATTCCTGAGGCATATAGTTACGGTTTGGGCAAATTGCTTTTCCTTGTTACTCCATTCCTTTTTCACGAAATACAGCTGGATAGCAATAATCCCAATAATTGCGAATGCTCCTAATAAAACAACATATCTGATGTGTTTGAACCTCATTTGTGGCAGGCGTATTTAAAGCCTAAAATTAAGGTATTTTACTGCATGAAATCCACAATCAATACTACAAATAGTACATTGAAATATGGTAATAATATTAAGGTGAATATAGTCTTTAAAATAGCTCTCTATAATATAAGGTATATCGATTAAAATGTTGGACATTTCATTGCATGAAACCGGCTTGTACCGATTGATTTGCGGAATAACCATGCTATGGATATTTCATGTGCACCACCTGACTTATTTGTAAGATGAGAAATGGTATAGTCGTAACTGTAACCAATTTTATAATTCTTAGTCTGAAACCCAAATAATGCGATCATAGCATCCGGATTTCCGAAGTTATGTCTCATCCACAATCCCCATACAAAAGGAAACTTGTTCACATACATTCCAACGTTTAATTGACGGAATTGACCTTGCTGCACATAAATAAAATTAGGAGAAATGGAGAAATTTCGAACATCACTTCCTTCCATACCCTGAAAAAAGTCGATTAATACACCGGAATGTACGGTTAATCTCATGTTCACGCGGTTCTCGTTTCCTTCATAAAAAGCAATGTCGGGGCGGGTAAGATGATTCACTGCTACACCGAAATATAAACTTTCTTTATATCCGCCAAGGATTCCAGCGCTCAGATCAATATTCCCAACATTCAGTTTCGACGGCACATATTCCCTGGTTTGTTCGGAACTTCCTGAATTTACATTGATCTGGTCGCCAAACATAAGTTTACTCCAGTCCAGTTTGTATTGCATATAAGTAGCTTCAACAGCAGCATTCAAAACTATAAAACGAGTGGCTTGAAGCCGGTAAGAATATATTCCGCTTCCGCTGAACCTATTATAAATTCCACCTCCACCAACATCTGCATTAGCCATAAAACCCAGTGCGCCAGATATTTTATCGAACTGTTGATCCCATGCGGCACTGTAAGTAACGTACCCGTTCGAGATACTTGGCCATTGGTTACGGTAGTTCAATGTAATACGCTGGTCCAGTTTTGCTCCTGCCAAAGCCGGGTTCAGGTATAATGGATTCGCATAAAACTGCGAATAGATTACATCCTGCGCATTTCCACTGACAATACATGCCAGCAAGAGGAGACTAATAAGGAGAGTTCTTTGAGTTTTCATAAGTCATACTATTTAAGCAGCATTACGTTTCCGCTTTGCGGTGATTTTTGCAAGAATTTATATTTAGCAGGAGCACTGAAAATAATTGTCCAGGTGTAAAGATCTTCCGTACAAGGCGCTCCTTTATAGGTTCCATCCCAGCCTTTGGATATTTCGTTGGTACTGAAAATCTGCTCGCCCCATTTGTTGAAAATCAACATCTGGAAAGTAATGTCAACATTAAGTTTATAAACCGGGAGGAAGATATCGTTGAGTCCATCTGCATTCGGTGAAAATACATTAGGCATCCAAAGAAGCAATTCGCATTGTTTCAGCAATACCGAGTCGGTTGCCTGGCAGCCATTGTAATCGGTAACAGTAACCCAGTAAAGTCCTTCTGTAGTAGCTGTCATTTTTGGTTCTGAACTTCCGTCCTGCCATTTGTAAGCGGTAAATCCTGAGCCGGCATTCAGATTAACTTCCTGCTCCGAGCATAAAGTATCCTGATCAGAAAGGCTGATTTGTGGATTGGGATAAACCTGAATATTTAACGTTTGGGTTGTAGCACAAGTCGGTCCATCTGAAGCTGTTACCCTGTATTCACCCGCGGCAGATAAACCTGCGGCACCAAGATTCCATTCAGCTCCGGAATGAGTTTCTCCGTTCGGGCTGGTCCAATCATAACTGAGAACCTGGCTTGTTAATGACCCTGCACTAAGTTTAACAGGAGCGCCTTCGCAATAACCATCAGCACCAGCTGTATAAATCAAAGGAACCGGGGTTATGTCCACTTCGCCCTGTGCGTAGATAGCTGGTATTTCCGTTTTGGATGGAGAGTAAATAATGCAATTCAGCCAATCCCATTGTAATTCGGTATGTCCAGGTGACAGACTATTGAAACTAAGATTGAAAAGCTGATCAACACTCGGCAAAGTGAGTGAATCTGACGATTCAAAACTTATTTCCAGGATTCCGGCTGCAGCTAATGAAGCCGATAACACACCATTATTTAAAAGACCGGTTGCCTGGGTAACACCGTTAAATGCTATTAATGCCGGATCAAACCCAAGTTGAATGGTAAAGGATGATATAGAAGTAAAATCATGAGCCATTACTGGAATTTCGAATGGGACGCTTACGCAGTTCTTCGCATTGCTAGCCAAAACTTTTACTTCTCCGACAATAGAATTTAAAACAGTAAACTGCTGTGAAGTTATACATCCGTTTGCGTTTCGTAACAGGGCCGTATAAGAACCTGCAAAGAGCTTTGTAAATACATTCGTAGCTTGCCAGTTAATTCCGTTTAAGGAATATTGCAGGGTTGATGTAGAACTTCCGGTAGTTATTATAGCATATCCGTTAGCAAGAGAATTTGTTGAATTGAAAGTTTGTATGCCAACAATTTTCGGATTTTCGAATACTTTTATAGTGCCCAGTTCAAGACTGTCGCAACCATATATGCTTGTTTGAAGCACAGATAAAATGTAATTGCCTGCAAAATTGTTCCAATTGATGGTTACTGTATCTGCAGTTTCTGGCAGCCTTGATATTTTTCCATATGGATCGGTAAGTGACCATATGTATGAATATCCGGTTTCTCCATCGATCCGGTAATGGCGTTCAGCACCCTGGCACACACTGTCAATCACATACCCCTGGCCGGCTGCCCCGTAGGCAACTGCAAGCAGTATGGTCAACAATATGGTTCTGAGCCTGTTCATAGTTTATTTCTTTTTACTTACCGGATCATATTGATAAATACGTGATTTTCCTGGTTTCGGATTAACCGTTACCGTTACAGAGTTCGATGAGATGTTAGTGGTTGAATTAGCATCAGTTACACTTATCACTTCAAATGTATAAGTGCTGGATGTTAAAGGGGCAAACGGGATAATCATAGGATTTCCTGTCAGGTTATTGACGATGAATTCTTGTCGCGTTCCATCCGGATTAATGATCCGGTAAATGAAGCTCACTGGTGGGGTACCTGTAAAATTAACCTCGAGGTTGGTGCCTTGTCCGATGCATATTGAGGACTGACTAACACTTAGATTCAGAGTTGGCAGAGAATTTCCGACAATTATTTTCCCAATTTTCAGGTTCATAGAACAACCTGAGCGTTGGGATGTAACTTTAAAGAAGTATGTTCCGGGGTTAAACCAGGTAACATGAACAACAGGACCGGTATCTTTACCGCCAGTAAATACTGCCAAAGTTGGAGGACAATTGCCTGCAGCAGTGGCAAAGTTTACACCTGCCACATTATCGTACAATTCCCAGGTATAGGTGTCACCAGGTATTGAATCAACACTAAGTTTGACTGATTGACCAACAAACACATTATTCGTCTGTGCCATAGCGGGAGCCATAGCCAGCAGTACCGGTATTGCTACCAGTAACAGACGAAGAATTATATGTTTAGGTCGAATCATAATTTTTATTTTGGTTGGAAATTCAGAAATCAGGTTTAAACATCAATCTGAATTTACATCCATTTTCAAGTATCAATTTCTTACGGCTCGCATATATGCGGTTTGCATTAGTGACAAATCTTTTATCTGATCAATTTCATCCGGATTCGGTGATAGAATATTTTTCCTGTACATCACAAATACTCCATCACTACATTCAAGGCAACCAGGACTAAGTTTGATAATTTTTCTATTACGTTTCATATTCAGTTCAGGATTAATTGTGAATCAATCTGTTGCTTTATTCTTTCTAAATTCACCTGGGCGATTCGGACAGGTAACTGAAGCAACCATACAAGCCAGCGGCTTATTTTTTCGCCATCGAAAAGAGAATTTACCTCGGGAATGACCGAAAAGAAGTTGGCCTCTATTTGGATCGACAGGATCATCAACTGTTCGGCAAACAGGCGTAATATTTATTCCAGGGTATACCACTGCAATTTCCATGGTTAGCGACGAAAAGATTAAACTTGTCGGAAGATCAGTTCGAACTGCTCTCGCCGGATTTGTTAAAGGGTCAGAGGTATGCGTTCGAAAATTGGTTGCAACCAAGCAATCAGAACATCCAGGGAATATGATTTCCGGATTCAGGTTGATCTCACCAGGATTCACGGCAAATTCATTTAGTCTGCGCTTAGGACTCAACCGAAATGGATTCTCAGTGAGTGAGTGATTCAAAGCATAGAATCTGTAACCTGATTGTCTTCGAAACCAGCGATGACCTTTGGCAGTTGGTTTAAAGTGCATTCGATTGTTATCAGGTAAATTGGCCCGATAGCAACTTCCCATTTTATAGCCAGATACTGACAAAGGCCCCGGGTTAAGATCATTTTCGTGTTGTTTCATGAGCTTTAAATTAATTTATACTAATCGGATGGTAACGAAAGCTATCTGGATTGCTATGAATAATTTCATTATCCTTTTTGCCAGAGTTTTTGACATTACCCGATTGATAGATCGTTGGGGTAATAATTGTCATCGTACATCGAAATGATTCGAATTCTTTGGTGGTCCCCATTTTTGACGAAACCGATCCTTCGCTGCATTTTCTGTGCATATCCCGGGTTTTAAATTTCAAAGTTTGTTTCATCGTTGTTTTTGTTTAGGGTTTTGATTTGTTTTCTGCAATTTGAATCAGGTAAGTCTTAAGTGCCTGCTTCGCCTCGTGTGTGTGTGCATACGTGTATACGCGTGCGTGCGCGAATACGTGCGTACATGCGCGCGTGCGTTTAAGAGCAATTGCACGGACACCACAATCGGTGAACGTACACTTACAACGCCCGCGGTGTTCCGCCGGGAGAGGACAAGAAATGTTTTAAAGCGCTATTTTACAGTCATATGTTTGATTAAAACATCAGACTCCGCGTTGCGTGTGCCGGCTTAGGATGGCATCCCTGCTGTGATTATGGCCCTCTAGAAGAACCTTAAATGCAGCCTGATATTCCAGACTCATTCCTGCAACAATGACCGCACAACGGAATCGTTTACGGCTTCGCTTTATTTGGTCGCCATGGAGCAAGGCTTACCCAAAGGTGTCCTGTCCTGCGTTTGTAGAATAAGGTATGGAGCTTGAATAACCTAATTCAGATAACTATCAATCGATCCACGATCAGTGTCTCTGAGTCCTGCGGAAGCTTTGATATAACAATGGCTATACCTCGATCCAAATCGTGTTTAATAGTTATGCTATTCAATGATCGGTTCACTAACTTGATATTTAATGTAAACTGTCGATAGCCCATCCTTATATATGATCTTTTGCTTTTCTCTTTTTACCCTTTTTTCCCTCTGCCCGGGATCGCTACCGGACAGAGGAATATATTGGGTATGAAAAAGCAAATTGTATAAGATTGTATCGTTATGGAGTTACAAAAACGCCTGTAGCAGGAACACTAGTAACAGTAGGACGAGCATTAAGTGTTTGTACAGCAACGTCATCAGTTAATGAATTAGTAGCACAATCAGTGTTGGTAACATCAACCAATCCATTACTTACACCATTCACTGTAAGCGAAATTGGCGTACTAGACAGACCTTCATAAGTATTATTACTTACGGTAACTCTAACATAAATTGAAACTCCATCAGAGGTATTTGTTTCAGTTGTACTTACATCCCCAACTATTAGAGTGGAAAAATCTTTAAGATATGAGTATTCTATGGTAGCTGATTGGTCACCCTGAAGCCCCGTAACAGCCATAGCAGGAGTCCAGGTCCCAGTAAAATTAGCAGCAACAACTTCAAAATACAGAACATTCTTACCATAATTTGTAACAATTTTAGTCCCATCATAGGATGCGCCTTCTATATTTGAAACGCAGGTAGCAGTAGGAGTTAAAACCGGAGTTGATAATGTTGCATCCGAGTTAAAAACATCTACTGTGAATCCATTTAGAGGTTCAATTTTATATACCTTCATATTATTGGCACAAGCTGAACCTGTATAATCAACAACAACGAATAAGGGAGCAGCTGCTGTTACTGTACTTAATCCGGCAGCATTCCATGTTATATTTGTTGTTGAAGGATTAGACGCAACCGGTGTACTAGTCTGGTAATTTGCACTAGCAGAAGTTACAAAAGTACCACCAGCTGCTTCTTGATTGGCGGTTCTGGCACTACCAGCAATAAAGGTTGTTGCGGTTGTTGCGTACCAGTAACTGTTACCTCCGGTAGGACTAAAGGTTGCTGAATAATCGTAAGGTACACCGGCTATAGGATTTAAAGGACCGGATGTACAAGATAGTGCTGTCGGAGAGGTATTGTGGACAGCTTGCCCGTAGGCAGTAGAGACAGTAATGGCGAAAATAGCCACGATCAGAATTAAAATTTGCTTTTTCATTTTATTTGTTTTTGAGTATTAATGTGAAACTTGATTTAACTATTAATCTTGATTAGGCGTAGGCGTATTCTTTAAAGTGTTATTATTTGATTGATTTTCATTGGCTGCCTTCCGGCAGACTTATTTGTGCTTTTTCTTTTTTCCCATAGGCATTGTTTTTGTCATGTATCAGTTATTTTGCAACTTTATTTTTAAAACATGAAATTCAGACTGTTACAAAAAACAGCTGATTCTTTCAACGAGTGCAATCAGGTTGTAAGTGAAATTGTTTTTAAGAAATTGTTTTTAAGTTTCCATCTTTCAGAGATGGTCTGCCTCATAAAAATGTATCCTGGTTAAATACTGATAATTATGCTTAATAATTAATACTCAATCCTGTCAATAGTAATAGATAAATAACATATATTCCTGATAATTTTACATATTTCTGAAAAGCCGATCTGTTTAATGTAAAAAAAATGCATTTTTGTAGTCATACCAATGGCCTTTGGCCATTAACGCTTTGCTATATTGTTTAGTTTTAGCGGCAATTTGAAGAATAAGCTTTGAGCTAAAGTTTTCTTGGAACTGAATGTGACTAGCATAATAGTATATAGTCCTGAAATACATTTATCAGGATAAATTGGCTGTTTCCATAAACCTTTTCTTATTGCCTAATGACCTGTCGTTTTAATGACATCGGGGCGCGGCTTTATAATAACACCTACAGTCTTTGGATCCGAAATATTACCACTGCAATCAACAACGGAGTAGGTAATGTGATGCAAAACATCGGATAATGCACTCCCTGGTAACTGAATGTCAATACCATAGCCGGAAGGTTGCCCGGTAATATAGGTATCCGGAAGAGCAGGCATGAATGTTCCGTCCTGAAAATCTATGCGCCAACGAATCTCATATGTGCATAGTGAAGGGCAGTTGTCTGCAAATGTTGCCGGGTTCAAATCAAGATCAGTGTTACCAGCTTTAAACAGGAAATAATCGGGTCTTGCAGGTGAAATATCTATAGTCGGTGCATCAAATTCAGCCTGGTAAATATCTAATACACAATATTCCTGATCGGCAGGAATACTAAAAGTGGGAGCCTGATCATCGATTACTGTTATAGTTTGCGTACAAACGCCTGCTCCGGCTGTATTGGTTGCGGTCCATGTAAGTGTAGTTACTCCTTTATTAAAAGTATAATAGCCTGTAGGTCCGGTTCCCGATCCTGTTGTAGCTCCGGTCATATTCCAGGTATAAACGATTGGCCCTGTTCCAACTACCAGCGAGGGGAAACCCGGATATAGGGTTGCAGAGCAGACGTCAGTATCATTGTTCTGGCTAATATTTGTCGGGCAGTTTATCACAGGCCTAAAACTAACTGTAACAGTAAACTGACAGAGAGAACTTATCCCACAGCCATCTATAGCTGTCCAGGTAACAGTTGTGACTCCTTCGTTGAAAGATACTCCGTTTAATGTAGAATGTGCCCCTGAAACTGTTGACCCTGAAAGTGTTGCTGAAAGTGTGACACCACTGCAATTATCTGTTGCTGTTGCATCCCAGGAGTTATCGGGAACAACATAAGGTAAAGCAGGATTAGGATAAACATTTTGGTTTCCAGTAACAGCGCAAGTAATTACTGGTGGGGTAACATCCTGGACTGAAATCGCCTGGCTGCATGTATTAAATTTCCCACATCCATCAGTCGCTCTCCATGTACGGGTAATCTGGTAGTTTCCGGCACATGCTCCGGGAACAAAAACATCTGACCAAGTAACAGCCGGGTTTGCATCGCAATTGTCAATCACTGTAGCTGTGCCGGTTATGGAGGGATCAAATGAAGGGGAATCGCATGACAAAGCATCACTTGCAGGACAATGAATTATCGGGCCGGCATTATCTTCAATAGTAATAACTTGGGTATAACTAACACTCGTATTGCCGCAATCATCCGAAACAGTCCAGGTGTTGGTATAGGTTCCTTCCTGCAAACATGCACCAGAACGCACAAAAGAACCGCTGGTTTTATTGAGCGCAGAAACATTGGCGGTACAATTATCAGAAGCTACCGGGAGCACGATCTGAGCAGTCAACAGTCCGCTTGCATCGCTGCACTCCAGGGTTTGGTTAAGATCACTGGGAGCAGTCAGCCAAACAGGAGCTGTATTGTCTGTTATCGTGATTACTTGTGTAAAAGGGCTACTAACATTTCCACAATCATCGGAAACTGTCCATGTATTTGTATAAGTTCCTTTATTGCTGCACGTTCCGGCTATGAAAGCACCGGACACTTTGATAATATTAGTAACGCCTGCATCACAATTATCAGTTGCTGAAGGATACAATGCCTGTGCAGCAATCAGAGCAGCATTATCGCCGCATTCCGTGGTTCTGTTGAGTGAACTTACTGAAGTCGACCATGTTGGAGCAGTGTTGTCGGTAATAGTAATTACCTGTGTATATGGCAGGCTTATGTTGCCGCACTCATCCGTAACTATCCAGGTGTTTGTGTATGAACCTCGCTGCGAACAGCCAGCGGCTGCAACAAAAGAACCAGGTGTTTTTATAATATTAGAAACATCTGCATCACAGATATCTATCGCAGTTGGGAATAAAGCCATAGCTGCAGCTAAACCAGCTGCATCACTGCATTCAACTGACCTGTTAAGAGCTGCTGCAGCAGTTGTCCAGGCTGGAGATACAATGTCGGTTACATTAATTATTTGCTGGCATGAGGCAGTAAGTCCTCCTGCATCTGCAATCGTCCAGGTGCGGGTTACAACAATAGGACAGACTAGGGTAGCAGCATCCTGGTATGTAACAGATGTGATAGCGCAATTATCGGTTGCCACGCCCTGATTAGTAGCATTGTTGAATACAATGTAAGTAGAATTGGTTGGAGTTACTGAAAATACTGGTCCGGTAATGGAAGCTGCTGAACAACCGGTAAAATTTCTGGCTACCGGGCATGATGTTATAATTGGTGCCGAATTAGTGGCTACAGTCACTGTATTATTTAAAAGTGATACAGCACAACTATTGGCATCAGTAATTGTAACCGAGTACAAGCCTGATACCAGTCCAGTGATATCCTTATTGCTAGCTTGACCAGCCGGGACAACACCTCCGCCGCTGGCAGTCCATAAATACGAATAGTTTGTAGTACCTCCACTCACATTAAGTGTAATTGTTCCTGTAGCACCACCAGCGCAAAGCATTCCTGTAACCGCTGCCGAAGCAGTTAAAGTTGCTGCCGGTTGGGTAATGGCAACAGAAGTTGTTGCGGTACATGTGTTAGGAGTGTGACCCGTAACTACAACTGTGTAAGTACCAGCTACCAATAATGTCAGGTTCTGTAGAGTTGCCTGGCCGGCTGGAACTACGCCTCCGGCGCTTGCTGTCCATAAATAAGTATAAGGAGTGGCAGTACCTGAAACTGTCAGGTTAATAGCGCCGGAATTCGCCCCGAAGCACTTCACCTGGGTAACTGCAGTACTAAGTACCGGCAACGCATTAATGGAGATAGTCATTGATGCCGATGCTGCACTACATGGCCCAATCCCGTCAGGGTCGTTGGTTGTGAGGGTCAATGTAATTGACCCTGCCATTATTTCGGCTGAAGTAGGTGTGTAAACTGCGTTTAGAGCATTCCTGTTAGGGCTGAAGCCTGCCGTAGTTCCTCCAGACCAGGCAGCACTAGTTGCTGCTCCGCCAAATGTTCCGGCTAAAGTGACACTTGGAGCATCTGCACAAACCGAACGGTTAGCCCCGGCACTAACTGTAGACACTGGATTAACAGTTACTGTAACCTTAAAAGTACTTCCGGTGCAACTCCCTTTTACAGGAGTAACTGTATAAGTAACTGTAGCAGGTGAAATCGTTGTATTTGTCAGCGTTTGACTGATACTGACCTGTGCCGTCTGAGCGCTGGTTCCGGTAACACTTCCAGGAGGAGCAATTGTTGGTGCAGCCCATGTGTAAGTGGTTCCGGAAGGGACATATGTGCTTGAATTTGGTACTCCATCTACAGGCGTTGCAGTGAATGAAGTCCCGCTGCATATCAACGCTGTCTGATCGGGAATTTCAGGTGTTTGATTAAGCACAACAGTTGTTGAGGCAGTTGTTCCCGGGCAATTATATGCATCAAGAACCGAAACGGTATACACCCCCCCCGCATCATGAGCAATATTTGAAATAACCGGATTTGCCAAACTGGAAGTAAATCCATTCGGACCAGTCCAGGAATAAACTATAGGTGGACTGCCTCCAGTAATGGTGGACGTTAGATTCAAAGTACCCCTGCTGCAAATAGGAGAAGCAGCAGGAGAATTACTGCTTGCACTAACTGAAAATGGTACACTTGCAAGGGTGCCAAATGAGATATCATCAAGGCCAAAATCATTACCAGGCAAGGAAGTATTCAAGTCAATTATACTCAGGACTACTGGACCACTCAGGGCCCCTGAATTCCATTTCGGATTGCTGTAGAATCGGGTCCAGTAAGTGTTTGTGTTTGCCAGTGCTACAGTATTGGGACCTGCTCCCAAAGTAGCAGTAGTACCTACTTGCACACCATTAACGGCAAACCGAAGTTGTGCATAATTTCCTGCATCATTTACACTCATTGCCCAGGCTGCAAAATAGTAATCTGTATTAGGCTGGACAGTAACCGTTTCTTTCCAAACAACCAGCGTGCCATGCCCGTTTACAATCATGAAATTCCTATTCCCTGTAACATTTTGAGTATGGTCAATCCCAAAGAAATAGGTGTGAACATTTTGCCCATTGTTAACAATCGAATATCCATTAATTCCACTATCATCATACAATTCGCCTTGTCCTGCCGGCACAAGTCCCGGTTGATCAACCTTATATGCATAATCGCTCGTAAATCCGGTATTTCCGGCGGAAAAATTGCCGTTAACCACTAATTCCTGTGCTACTGCAATGGAGCTACTTGCAGAACAGCCCGATGCATTGGTAACAGTAACGGTATAATTTCCGGCAAGATCTACATCAATATAATTAAGAGTAGCACCGGTGTTCCAGGAATAAGTGCATGACGCACAGGTTGAAGACGTTAACCGAACCTTTCCAATTGAACGGTAGGTGCAATAATCGGACACTATTGTGGGTGTTGGTGTTGGGTTGACTGTAATTGTAAATGTCTTGGCAGTCCCGGAACATCCATTGGCGACCGGCGTAACTACAACATTGGCAATTATAGGAGAAATTCCGCTATTAACTGCTGTAAATGAGGCAATAGTACTTGTTCCGCTTGCAGCAAGTCCAATTCCCGGATTATCGTTAGTCCAGTTGTAAGCTGTGCCGGCAACACCTGATCCGGCAAAAGTAATGGCAGTTGTACTTGCCGCATTACAAAACGCCTGGTTGACTGGCTGAGTAACAGAAGGAATAGGATATACAGTAACGTTAACAGTTTGAGGAGTTCCCACACAACTTCCGGAACTGCTGGTTGGCGTTACTGTATAAACTACCGTTTGA
>Ga0268283_1001318_pt1 | contig 12323 bp, 10 predicted proteins | sample saktaG_13_FD_190140 | JGI IMG/M metagenome (GOLD analysis project Ga0268283, IMG submission 190140) | Saline water microbial communities from Sakinaw Lake, British Columbia, Canada - sak_2013_06_06_36m | ecosystem: Environmental > Aquatic > Non-marine Saline and Alkaline > Saline ... | reverse complement strand
CATTGGCGAATGACCTCCGCACGAGTGGTGCGCAGGATGTTGACTCGGAGATCCAATGACGCGGGTTGTGCCAATGCCTCCGCCAAAATACGGACCTCAGTAATACCCAATTCCGAGGCCAAAGCATCGTAAAGCCAATCGGGCAGATTGGCAGCTACGGCCGGAGGTTGATCGGCTATGAGACTCGCCACTAGGGGATTGACCTCAGCATCCAAAAGAGTAGGTGTTTTCTCCCTCCTTCCATCGTCCTTGTTCGACATCCACGCGACCAAGCGAGCACGGGCCTCCACTTTGGTAAGGTGCCAGTCCGACCGTTCAGGTTGGTCCAAGACATGTCCAAGGGAACGCAGGCGACGCAGGCAACCGTATACGGCATCGCCCAGAGTACGACGATCCCGGCTACCGAATCGAGGATGATTCTGAAAATAGCGTGACAGGGTTTGATCGGCCCCCTGCTCAGAGGCAAGTACGGTACAAAGCAATTCAGTGGAAACAGTAAGCAGGGAATTAGAAGTTATAGTCATAGTATGCTGTGTGGGAAAATAGAAACAACGGCGGCTAATCTATATTTTGTTAATTGCTGCGACGACCTGTTTTGGGTCTGGAATCTGACCAGGACCTCCCAGATTTATCGCCCAACTCATTTTTCCCGCAAGCACCCCCGTCAATTTCGGCACCGTATCGGTATAGAGGGCAACTGTGGGACAGCCAAGTGCCACGGCAAGGTGGGTCAATCCGGTATCCATTCCGACGACCACCTCTGCGCCCGAAAGAACGCTGGCTAATTCGCGCAAAGTGAGCATTGGCAATACGCGAGCTTGGGGGATCTCATTGGCCAAGGTGGTGGCAGCGAGGCGTTCATGCTCATTTCCCCAAGGCAGTAGGCAGGTCCAGCCACGTTTCGTCAAGGTTCGACCCAAAGTCACCCAGTGTTCCGGCGGCCAATTCTTACTGGCACGACTGGTTGCGTGGAGGCATACCACATAGTGTTCTGGTAATACCAAATCGACCGGCGAGGGGAATGGTGACACGATTCCATAGTTGGGTGGCTCAACGGGTAGCTCATATCCAAGGACGCAGGCAGCCAGTGCTCGATTGCGTGCGACCGCGTGTTGATCAAGCGCCACTGCACAGCGTCGGTCATAACAAAGCGTCGCCAGTGACTCCCGTGCGCTGTGCCAGTCCAGTCCCCAACGTTGGTGGCCATGCGCCAAACACGCAATGAAGGCACTTTTGATCAGTCCCTGATGGTCCACCACCCAATCATATTCCACCATTCGCAAAGTTTTCAGAAAAACGGCTAGTTCGCGCCGCACCGTTAAGCGCCAGGGAGTTCGGCGCCAACGCCGTAACGCTACAGGTATCACCCATCTTACCGCCGGATGCAAGGTCGGAATGTCGGTAAAGGCCTCTTCTACCACCCAATCGATGCAAATACCAGGGACCTGGTTGGCCAGATCGGTTATCGCCGGCAGAGTATGGACTAGGTCGCCAAGGGAAGTGGTCTTCACTATCAGAATGTGGGTCGGAACAGTCATCCGTATGCTCATCCTTGCATCATTTTGGAACTTCCTGGAAAAAGATCGCTGCTTAAAACCTGTTCAAAGGTATAAGAACAATCCTTCGGAAATACACCATGAGACAGACCTGTCTCTTTTTCTGCGAGTTGAACAGCGTCTGGATAGGCGTCAACGATGGCCTCTGGAACAAAAGGTTTGAGACTGGGACTAAAGGCGAGTAGGTCTCGGATCCACAATCGTTTCTCCAAAATGGAACCACGCCATGAGCTACTGCGGTATAAAGGTTGGAATTGCCACTTGAGCAGATGCCCGATCAGGATCTTGATGCGACTGACCAGCTCATGTCGATCTCGTCGCCCCATGCTCACTAATTCCTCTGCCAGATGGACAGTATCGATCTCGTCGATTTTACCTTGCCGCAAAAGTGCCGCGTTACGCATTGTCCAGACATGAAAATCCTGTTCATAAATTTGTGCCAGGTTGGTCACGGTCTTTCCGTCCCCGATAGTTGGCTGAATCATCACAAAAACAGATCGACCAGATTGCTACTGGTCAGCCGAAGTCTTTGGCTTAATATTTTGGAGAGTTTTAGGATAAATTTTACAGCGAGAGTTGGTTTTTCATTGATTAGCATATTCAGTGAAACTTTTGACATGGTTAAAAGGGTAAGATCTTCCGCCGCCACAACCGTTGCCGAGCAGTGATTGCCATCGATCATTGACATTTCTCCGATCGTCTGACCAGGACCAAGCGTTGCAATCATTTTTGGGTGATAGGCCGGATCATCTTTATAGATCCCGACGGTACCTTCGATGATAATGGATAGCGAACGTTCACACGACCCTTCCCTCATGAGGACAAAATCCTTGGGCACGCTGGTGAGTCGTAGATACGAAGAAAGAATTTCAATTTCTGACCAAGAGAAATCATGAGCCCATTTCGTTTTGTCGAGGATCTCCGCACGCTGCTTTGCGTTTATCCCCAAGTCTTCGACAAGATTGATGGTCCTAACATTTTTAGTCATGGATACTTAAGTAACCGTTGTAAAAAACTTTACGATAGTGCGGTTTTATGAATAGTAGTGGGTCCGTCAGTCCATTGATTATAACCTGCCTAAAACCTCGACCAAGACTTCCAAAGAACTCATCGATGAAAACGACAGACCCTCTATTTTCCACCTCACCAGCGGATAGTTTCGCACGCGTTGGCACGAGTAGGTCGTGGCAAAGGAAAGGCGAAATGGACGGAAATAACAAGAAAATGAGAACACAACATATTGTGGTATCGCATCAGTCGAGACAGAGGTTTCTGTATCCTCTTGATTATTCGAAGTATCATCGCAACTACCTAATACATATAGAGTATCAGTCTGTTGTCGGTATTGACAGAGGCATCACAAGTACCTTATCGTCCCTGGAAAATAGACACAACATATTGTGCCTCGTTTCGGGTCGTTCTATCCCGGATAACCTGGCCAAACCACGCTAAGTAATCGTCCAATCCTCACGCAGTCCTCCCCTGTCATCAGGGAAAAACAGGCGCTTACGACATGCTATCCCCATGGGATGGCACCCTAACTATTACCTTTTTTCCAATGTAACGCTTAGGATACTGGAGGGAATCAACTTCATGAAGTCTGTCCACCTCAAAGCCGTACCCAATGCCGTCACCGACATTCCGTTCCAGAATGCCTCCGTGGACATCTGGGACAAGAAGTACCGACTCAAGACCAAGGACGGAACGATCGTTGACCGGAGCATGGACGATACCTTCAAACGGGTGGCGCGGGCATTGGCCGGTGTAGAGCAAACTCCCGAGAAGCGCGAGGAGTGGCTTGAAAAGTTCCTGTGGGCACTCCGTCATGGTGCCATCCCGGCGGGGCGCGTCATCTCTAATGCTGGTGCGCTAGAACACAAACCCGCCACCTCTACGGTCAACTGTACGGTGTCAGGCACCATCCAGGATTCTATGGATGACATCCTTGCCAAGGTCCATGAAGCGGGACTGACGCTCAAGGCCGGATCGGGCACCGGTTATGAGTTTTCTACCCTGCGTCCGAAAGGGGCCTATGTCTCTGGGGCGGGTTCCTATACCTCCGGCCCTCTGTCCTTCATGGATATCTACGACAAGATGTGCTTCACGGTGTCCTCCGCTGGGGGGCGGCGTGGTGCCCAGATGGCGACCTTCGACGTGGGCCATCCCGATGTCATGGATTTTATTCGCGCCAAGCGCGAGGCCGGTCGGCTACGTCAGTTCAATCTGTCGTTACTCGTTACCGTGGAATTCATGGAAGCGGTAGTCGCCGATTCTCCCTGGAAACTCGCGTTTCCCATCAGTGCCAAGGAGATTTCTCCCGAGGATCCCGATTTCCAAGACCCCATGAAGGTAGTGTGGCGTTCCTGGCCCGATACCGTCGGTTATCTTACTAACGCTGTGGGACACGTAGCTTGCAAGGTCTATCGTATCATCCCTGCAAGGAAGCTGTGGGATCTTATCATGGCCTCCACCTACGACTACGCTGAACCTGGATTCATTCTCATTGACCAATACAATGAAATGAACAACAACTGGTGGTGTGAGAATATCCGAGCGACGAACCCCTGCGTCACTGCGGATACTCGCCTACACACACAGTATGGGATGATCCAGATTGGCGAGTTGTACGCGAGCGGTGTACCGCTGGAGGTGACGGTTGATACCCGCACCCTGGAGCCATTCGAGCGTGGCACCACCACCCGTCCCGCCAAGCCTGCCTTCATGACTGCAAGCTCGGCCGACATCTATCGAGTCACCACTCGCGAGGGTTACGAGATCAAGGCCACCGCGTGGCATGAGTTCTACACCCACCGTGGCAAGATCAAACTTCAAGAATTGAAACCCGGTGACGAGATCCTGATCCAATCAGGCAAAGGGCAATTCGGTAACCAGGGAACTTTGGAACTCGGTAGCCTTATCGGCCTCATTACCGGCGATGGCCATTTCACTGAGACCAAGAAAAAGGATCCGATTGCTTACGTTAATTTGTGGGGCGATGATCGGCAACTGGCTGTGAATATTGCACATTATGTCAATACCCTGATCGTTGGCACCAGCCACCTCCAAGGCCGCGATTACCAAGTTAAGCCGGTCGCCGTCGAGGATCGTAACCACGTCTTTATCGGATCGGTGCTGTTGGCCCGTTACCTTCAGCACTACGGCTTCACCAGCGAAACCAAATTACGTGTACCCGAGGTGATCTGGCGTGGTACCGAAGAATGCATGAAGGGATATTTACGTGGATTGTTTCAGGCCGATGGAACGATCAATATCTCTGGCAAGTCGGGAACGACCTGTTCGGTGCGTCTTTCCTCCAGTGAAAATACTCTGCTGAAGGACGTGCAGATGTTGCTCTCCAATTTTGGTGTCTTCTCACGTATCTACCTACGCCGTGGTGCGGGAGAGCGCCTGCTGCCGAATGGTAAGGGAGGGAAGAGGCTATACCATTGCCGAGCCGATTACGAACTGATCATCGATGGCGAATCCCGCAATCGATTCATGTCCGAGATCGGTTTCTTATCAGAGAGCAAATCCAAAAAATACCACGAGTGGATAAAAGATAAGTATCTGCGTCAGACCCAGCGATTTACTGCGCGGGTCGAGACAATTACTCACGAGGGGTGTCAGGCCGTTTACGATACCACCCAACCAGACCACAATTCTGTTATTTTTAACGGAATAGTGATGGGTCAGTGCGGCGAACAAGGCCTCCCGCCGTATGGTAGTTGTCTATTAGGTTCCATCGATCTTACCAAATTCGTTCTTCACCCCTTCACGGACCGCGCCGTTTTTGACTGGGAACAGTATCGAAAGGTAGTGGCTATTTTTACTCGCCTATTGGATAACGTAGTGGAGATTAACGGTCTGCCACTTCCTGGGCAACGTGAGGAGATCCTACGTAAGCGTCGTCACGGCATGGGATATCTCGGACTGGGGTCTACTCTTACCCTATTGCGCCTTCGCTACGGCAGTTCGGAATCTCTGGAATTTACCGAAGAGGTCACCCGAGAAATGGCCCTGATCGGTTGGCGCGTCGGTCTGGAATTGGCTCACGAGAAGGGAGCTGCACCGATCATGGCGGAGAGTTTCGTGGTGACCGAGGAAATGTTGCAACATCGCCCCGAAATGACAAATGATGGTTACCAGATTGGCGACAGTATCCTGGGTAGAGTTCTCCATGCTCGCTATAGCCGCTATATGCAACGTCTGTGTGGAGTGGATGCCGAGCTGGTGGAAGATTTGGCGAAAGTTGGCTGTCGCTTTACTCATCACACTTCCATTGCACCCACAGGGACTATCTCGCTGTCCCTTGCGAATAATGCAAGTAACGGTATTGAGCCAAGCTTTGCCCATCATTACGCACGTAATGTGATCCGCGAAGGAAAGAAGAGTAAAGAGAAGGTAGATGTTTATTCCTTTGAGCTATTGGCCTACCGCGCTCTTATTAATTCCAAGGCAGCGCCCTATTCTGAGGATGCGGCATTTCAGCTCCCGGACTATTTTATTACTGCCGAAGAAATTACTCCTAACGAGCATGTAGATGTCCAGGCTGCGGCCCAACGTTGGATAGATTCGTCGATCTCCAAGACGATTAATGTTCCCACTGATTTTCCCTTCGAGAAATTTAAGGACGTCTATCTCTATGCTTATCGACAGGGGCTCAAGGGATGTACTACCTTCCGCTATAATCCCGAGGTCTTTCAGGGCGTACTCGTCAAAGACAAAGACTTGGCAGCTACTAGCTATCACTTCACCCTGGAGGATGGTACTGTGGTTGAGGCAAAAGGTAACGAGGACATCGAATATGACGGCGAAATCCACTCTGCCGCTAATCTCTACGATGCACTCAAGGAAGGCTATTACGGAAAGTGGTAGATTTGGAGATTAGGACCAAACTCTATAACCAACATTAACAGACCAGACAAAGATTAGATCGGCACCTAATAAAGAAAACTTCGCCCTTGAATTAGAATTTTCTTTTCGTATAAAAGAAAAATTCTTTAATCCTTTAGGGGTTTAGTTTTCTATATGTCTCCTACGCTGGTTTTCCTCTCTGAACTGAGTCCTTCAAGAGCTACCCCATGGCTATTCGTATCGATAAGAAGATCGTTAATTACAGTGTGGTAAAGGAAGATGAAGTGGTACCGGTACCCGTTGTCCCAGTGCCTGATCTTCCGATGAAAATGCACGAAAATGTGGAGCGACCTGTCGTTTTGCTTGGCGCTACCTACAAGATTCGCACGCCCCTCTCGGAGCATTCTCTGTATGTCACTATCAATGACATTCTTCTCAATGAGGATACTCCCCACGAACAGCGTCAGCCTTTCGAGATCTTTATTAACTCGAAGAACATGGATCATTTTCAGTGGATCGTGGCGTTGACTCGGATCATCTCTTCGGTCTTTCGTAAAGGAGGAGATCTTACCTTTCTGGTCGAAGAGCTACGCTCGGTTTTTGATCCCAAGGGCGGTTATTTCAAGCGTGGAGGGAAGTACATGCCCTCCCTAGTTGCGGAATTGGGGGATGTCATCGAGTCCCATCTGCGCTCCATTGGTCTCATCAAAGGAGATGGGTTGGACGAGCAACAAAGGGAATTTATTGCCAAGAAGCGTGCTGAATACGATGCAGCCACCAGCACCACATCCACCGCCGACAACGACTCTTCTTTTCCTCCTAGTGCCCAGCTCTGTCCTAAATGTCAGACTAAAGCTATGATCGTAATGGAGGGCTGTCTCACTTGTCTAAGCTGTGGAGAATCTAAGTGCGGGTGAGGTTACTCATTACTAAACCGAAGATACGAGGGGTTTGCAATGTTTAGTTCAATTCACAACTACTACGAACAAATGGTTCTCGAACGGATACAAATCGTTGCGAAAGAACGTGGCGAAGTTATAGACGGAGACCTTATGGAGGACATCGCTTGTATTGCCTTGAATCACCTGCCTTCACGCTATATACGCCACAATGTGGATATGGCGTTTAGTCTCAATGACCCAGAATGGGAGGAAATGCATTCTAAAGTGATAAAGGTAGTCGATGAAGCGATCGATTTTTCTAAGCGGCGGCAAATTCCTCGTTAATAATCTTATCTACCTACTCGCTTTTCTCCCCTCTCCCTCCGGGAGAGGGGCCGGGGGTGAGGGATAGATCTGGGTTTTGGAAGGACAAAATAGGAAATTACCGTGGACAGGAAAACTGGCCGCGTAAAGCTTCGAGCACCAGGACACGCGAAACAGTCTGCTGAGATTGCGGATGTTTACGCATATACTGAGCGACCTGCTGGATCAAATACTCTGCTGGGACGGTAGAAGGGGGGCACAGGGCTGTTCCATCCAAGGCATCTAATACTCCCCGAACGTAGCCCAAAAACATTCCCGCTTTGACCGAGTTGCCCTCGTTACCACTCTGGACCCTGACGTATTCCTCCAGATAATCGTACAGCTCTTGACCTTGCATGGGTTGAGCAGCAACTACGGGAGTTCCAAAGGATAGAATCAGGATGAAGCCGAATAAGAACGCGCTACGCATGGCAAGGGCCTTTGCTGGTGACCGAATCGACTGCGAAAAAGTACAATATTCTACCCGGTTAGCAGTCCCCTCCCTCACTGCTGTACCCTCCGAAGTGGGTTATCAACCACATTTTCGGTACGATCACTGAAGAACGACCACACCCAATGCGCTACGACCAGCACACCAAACTTCCTTCCACTCGCGATGACTGGGGCACAGTCCGTGCTCTGCTTCCCTTTCTATGGGATTATCGGGGCCGTGTTCTGGCCGCCCTTGTTGCCCTTATCGTGTCCAAGCTCGCCAATGTTGGCGTGCCGTTGGTCCTCAAAGAACTGGTGGATCGCCTGAGTTCAACCGGACAAATATCTCTGGTTGTGCCCTTGGCCGTGCTGGCCACCTATGGCGCACTACGACTATCCTCTTCGGTCTTCAACGAATTGCGCGACAGCCTCTTTGCCCGAGTTCGTCATCGTGCCATGCGGAAGGTGTCGCTTCAGGTCCTCTCTCACCTCCACGCGCTCAGCCTACGCTACCATTTGGAGCGACGCACGGGCGCACTCATCCGAGACATCGACCGTGGCACCCACAGCGTTAGCGCACTTCTCAACTACCTAGCCTTTAGCATTCTTCCTACCCTGGTAGAGATTATGCTCATCACCGCCATCTTGCTGGGCCGATATAGCCCTTGGTTCGCTTTAGTCACTTTTGGTGCGGTGATCCTCTACATCGTATTCACCTTTGTTACCAGTAATTGGCGAATGCCATTTCGCCACCGTATGAATGCCCTGGAATCTCAGGCCAGTTCGCAGGCAGTGGATTCATTGGTCAACTATGAGACGGTGAAATGTTTCGGCAACGAGGCCCATGAGTTGCGCCGCTACGACGAGACCCTCGCACAGTGGGAAGATGCAGCGGTAAAGACCCAGACTTCGTTGGGGACGCTCAATGTCGGACAGAGCAGTATCATTGCCTTTGGGGTGACGGGGGTAATGTTGTTGGCTGCCCAGGGCGTGGTCGAGGGCCAGATGACCATTGGCGATCTAGTGCTAGTCAACGCTTTTCTCATCCAGCTCTTCGTTCCCTTGAACTTTCTTGGCGTGGTCTACAGCCAGTTTAAACATGCTTTAGCGGACATGGAGCAGATGCTGAGCCTGCTAGAGCAAAGGCCCGAGGTTTTTGACTGTTCAGACGCCATCCCGTTACCTGATAAGGATGCGACGCTACGTTTCGAGGGCGTGGACTTCGCCTACAGTCCCGACCGACCTATCCTTCACGGTGTGGACTTCGAACTCCCCGCCGGGCACAAAGTAGCGGTGGTAGGACCGAGCGGAGCGGGTAAATCGACGTTGGCCCGGTTACTGTTTCGATTCTACGATGTCACCGGAGGTCGTGTATTGATCAACGGCGTCGATATTCGCCAAGTCACCCAGCATAGTTTGCGCGCGGCCATTGCCGTTGTCCCTCAGGACACCGTACTCTTCAACGATACCCTCTACTACAACATCCTCTACGGTCGTTCCAACGCCTCTCGGAGAGATGTGGAACGCGCTGCCGATCTAGCCCATCTCCACGATTTCATTCTCACCCTTCCTCAGGGCTACGAGACCATCGTGGGCGAACGTGGCCTCAAACTTTCCGGTGGTGAAAAGCAACGCGTTGCTATCGCCCGGGCAATTCTCAAGGGTCCACGACTTTTAGTTTTTGATGAGGCTACCTCTAGCCTTGATTCTCGTTCTGAACAGGCAATTCTAACGGCACTTACCGAAGTGGCCGAGAACCACACCACCTTGGTGATTGCCCACCGGCTCTCTACCGTCATGGACGCTGACCAAATTTTAGTGATGGAAGACGGTCGAATTAAAGAACGCGGCAATCACCGCGAATTACTTGCCAAAGGTGGACTCTATGCCCATTTGTGGGCGCTACAACAAGAGGAGCAGGAGGCGAACTCTAGTTGATAACGGCGTAACCGTGAAGTGAATTAGATGTATCTAACTCAAGTTGCCACCTATGACGCAATCCAATCGTCATAGGTGACTGGATTCCGCCAATCCTTGGCGGAATAACGAATAAGTAGCCAGTTGGGTTATTTTACCAGAAAAGGTTTTCCCTTTGGTTACACACTAAATCCTTGTTTTTCCAATACATTATTTGGTTTCTAGCGTAAGACTTACGTCTCTAGCTTTACTTTTCCGAGAATCAACTCCCTCAAATATTTCTTCTCATCCTCTGATAACTCTATACGAATACGTTCGCAACGAAAAAAGAGGCTATCCAAAAATACTCTCGCAACATCCTCTGGACAAGAAAGGCTCTTTAGATCACTAAACGCTTCGGAATAATTCATTTCTATAAGAACAAAGTTCACATCCTGACGCCTGATAGAATTTTCACATCTATCCCACACAGTTTGAGACGTTTCGGTAATAGAGGAAAACCCGTTTCCAACTACTTCATAGATAAGTTGAAACAGGGTTGTATATGTATTGGCGTCAAGGAATGGAACGCCAACTACCCTATGAAGACGGCGCAGAAAATCTTCTGGAACGGAATTATCTGTACTGGTAACTCTATTTATTATCTCACCAGAGAGTTTGAAATTAACCGGCTCGGATATACCAATTATTGGATTAACCGTTGAATCTAAATAAACCACGCCTGCACGCAATATAAGGCTAGGTTTAAGCATGACCAAACGTTCTAAGAATCTCTCCCTTGTACCAAGACCAAACCAATTATTACTTTTCTGAAATTTATTCAGAATAATATCCAGTCCACGATCATCCAGCTTTCTGAACCGAAAAGTGCGTTCATGGCACTTTTCGGCGATCTGATAAAGAACTTCTTCTGAATTATACTCAGTAAACTTTTCAATAGAGTTACTAACATTCTCAGTTTCTATTTCCGATTCAGGAATGAAATCAAGGGCATTTTCTATAAATTTATATTCATCGATAAATTGATCACAGGAATTTTTGTAAACCTTTGAGGTATCATCCCCCTTGATCACCGTAGTGCGGCGGTCGTGGCTACGTAAACGCATAAGCACGGGAGTGAAATCTGCGTCCGAAGAAAGCAAGATAAACTCGTCGAAACGTGTAGGATGATTAATGGCATCAATGATATCCATGACCATATGAATGTCAGTGCTAGCTTTTCCACCCTTTGTTAATGGTGGACAATCTATCACTTGATACGCAGCAAGGGTGAAATAAGAACGATATGTCTGGAACAATGAAGAGCTTTTCACGCAACCTTCTGGGTTCAAATAGCAACGACGCAACAAAATATCTCGCCTAAAACCTAGGGCAGGCTTTTTCCCAAGATAGGGAAGCTCTTGCTCAAGCCACTTGTCCCACAAGTCTACTTCCTTTCCAAAACTTTCCGCAATTTCTCTACCTTTCTTATAGAGGCCGTTAAACATGTTATCAAAATCTACAAAAACAGCAGTCCGTATCCGAACGTTATTTTCTTGCATTGAAGCAATCCCCGCCTTTATTAATAAATTACAAATGATGGATGTTTCTTTTGTTCAATAGGGAAAGAAACAATAGCCCGGTAGCCACGCAGGTGGAGTTGCGGTACTACGCAACCTCACTCCGAATAGTTGGATTGGCCATCGTTAACCTAATTTCCCATTTCTTCAAACAGTCGCTGTTAGATTGCTAGCGCAATCTAACCTACACCACTACGCCGCCATATCGTCGATACCCCATTGATCCGGAATTTGATTTTTCATCTTATGCATGAATCATCAGGTTCAGGGAGAAATCCGGTTCCGTGGCATTAAAACGAGATAAGAGGACTGGCCCTTACCTTTGAGACTTTACCTAAAATAAGGACATCACCCGATCTCATCCTTGAATTGGGTTGAATCCAAGTGATGACGGTGAAGGAGACGGTAAAATTCAGTGCGATTTCGTTTGGCTAGACGTGCCGCTTGCGTTACGTTACCGCGCGTCAAGCGGAGCAGACGTACCAAGTAATCGCGCTCAAAATCGGTTCGAGCGTCCTCCAGAGACGGAATACCTTGAGGCTCGCCACGCAGGGCACGGCCGACCAACAATGGGGGGATAACAGGCCCAGTGGAGAGCGCGACCACCTGCTCTACAACGTTGTAGAGCTGGCGTACATTGCCAGGCCAAGGAGCTTGGACTAATAATTCCAACGCCTCAGGGGTAAAACGTAGGTCTTTATGGTCATAGCGCTCGGAAAGGGTATTAAGGAAGTGATCGGCCAAAAGCAGGATATCTTCTG
>Ga0268283_1001315_pt1 | contig 12339 bp, 10 predicted proteins | sample saktaG_13_FD_190140 | JGI IMG/M metagenome (GOLD analysis project Ga0268283, IMG submission 190140) | Saline water microbial communities from Sakinaw Lake, British Columbia, Canada - sak_2013_06_06_36m | ecosystem: Environmental > Aquatic > Non-marine Saline and Alkaline > Saline ... | reverse complement strand
GTAATGCCATCTATCTAAGCTCAGGCTACATCACCGCGCGTGAAATATACATCTATGGCGGAGCCGTTACACTGCTCAACCTCATCATCTTTTTAGGAATAGGAACACCGTGGATACTGTTGATCAGCCGTTAAGAGAACCAGCGCACTCGGATAAGATTCGTGTCATAACCCTTATCCTATTCATCATCATAGCGCTCATTTTAACCCTTTACACACTCTTATTCACCCCGTGGGGAAATCGTCAAATGACCCCTATTCTTGAAAAACAAATTGAATCGCTATTAGGTCAGAGTGTATCCATCACCTCTTTTAACCTCTCACTCAGCCGTTTTGAACTAACCCTAAGGGATAAAACAAATAACCGCGCCCACATTGCAGGAAGTTATATTATCCTTCCTCCTTATATCGATGCCCGCTATAATGCCAATCTCGCTAGCTCAGAGGGGATTAATATTGCAAGATTTCCTATGGAATTCACAGGCTCGCTCAAAGGCTCATACTATCATCTCGCTCTTCTTGGAAGTGCACGTCTCTTTTTAGGAGATATGACTTTAAATTCAACGCTTCTTATGATGAAGCCCAACACCCTAACTCTCGCACTGCATAATATTCACTATCAAAAGCTTATGGATGCTCTCGACTATCCCCATGAAAGTGATACGATACTAAATGGAGATTTACGTGTAAACGGGATGGTACGCCGTGATATTAACGCAACAGGAAAAATCATCGCCACTACGCACCGATTTAAAGCTTCCCCGATTATGGAAGAGGACAATGAAAGTTTTGATTTCTGGTCACTGCTTGCGGATAAAAATGGAAAAATTCAACCTTTTAAGATCAATGCAAATATCAAAACCCAAGTCGATGAATTGGGAATATTGGAACAATTTGTCTATTACCCTCTTCGAACAAGTGCTTCTGGGACTGCCTCACTGCAAGGCTCGCAACATCGACTGATATTCAATGCTCATGCCAAAGCCATAAAAGGAGAGATTGATACCCGATTAACCCTTGATAAATTACGTCCCAGCAAGCTACAGCTGGAAATCAAACACGCCGATATTCCAACACTTTTCACCCTATTGTCACTCCCCGTCCCTATAACTGGAACGCTCAATGGATCAGTCAATTCGGATTTTTCAAATGCAACACTATCTCTCGATATTCAAAAAGCTCGAACTCAAAGTACTATTCTAAAACGTAATTACGGACTCACTCAGCCCGATATGACGTTTGACTCCAATGTAAAATTAATACTATCCCCTAAAGAACGCCATTATTCTGGAACATTTACCTCAAATTTGCAATCCCTAGTGATTCAAGGGTCTCCAAATCATGATCAAATGCTTCAAGAACTCTTACGTCAAATAAATCAAAACAGACCAAAAGGGGAAATTTAACCCCTCTGCCTATAATCACCCAATGAAAAATATCACAACAGCTCTCACTTATCACGATACAACCAAACACCGACCGCAAGCGTATGCTGCAAGTCTAGGCTATATGGACTGGGCAACACAGGTAGATCCATATCGGCGTTATGAAGAAGCTTCGCTCATTGCATTGTCTCACACGGATATTACACCCCCTTATCATCTCCTATTTGATAACGATGCGCTTCCAACCGCATCGCTATGCCGTGAATCGCTTTCTCAACTCTTGCGATATTCTCTGGGACTGGCAGCGATTAAAAGCCAAGGCGGTTCTTCGTGGGCACTTCGATGTAATGCCAGCAGCGGGAATCTTCAACCTACTGAGTGTTATGTTATTGCACCTGCGATTGAAGGGATCAGCTCGCATAGCACCCTTAGCCATTATGCCCCGCGCGAGCATGCACTGGAACTTCTTCACACCTACAACGAAAATCTTCCGGAAAGGACGTTTCTGATAGCGCTTAGTTCTATTATCTGGAGAGAGGCCTGGAAATACGGTGAACGCTCTTGGCGATATTGCCAGCTCGATGCGGGACATGCGTATCAAGCGATTAAAACAGCTGCCGAAATGCTCGGATGGGAATGTCAGATTCAAAGTATCCAGAGTACTACGATAGCATCTCTTTGCGGTCTTGATCAGACCGAACGCTTTGATCAACATGAGAATGAAACTCCAGATATGCTTTTACGTATTTGCACCTCTAAAGAAGCCTTGATCTTACCCTCAACGCCCAAACTTCAAACCAGAGCCAATCTCTTAAGTCCCGCTCATCACGAATGGCCTATTTTAAAAATTATCGAAGAAGCCACCCAAGGCATCTATCCGATTACGTCTCCGCTTCAAACACAGCGTCACATACCTACGCCCACAAAAAGTGCCGGAGAGATCATTCTCAAACGACGAAGCGCTCAAGCAATGAACGGCTCTGCAATAACTGAAACTCAGTTTCGCCAAATTCTTGACTCATCCTTATTTTGTAATGAAACGAGTGATGTCCATTTTATGATGTTTGTTCACCGTGTTGAGAGTCTGTCAAAAGGTCTCTACGCATTCATTCGAAATGCAGATGATTTGGAAGCCATGAAAGAATCTATGGACGCAACATTTGTCTGGGAGGATTGTAATGATGGGCTGTATTTACTGCAACTTGGTGATTACCGTGGTGTAGCGCAAAGAATTTCGTGCAACCAAGAAATCGCCAAAGAGGGAGCATTCAGTTTTGGAATGGTGTGCAAGTTCGCAGAGTCACTTGAGCTTCACGGTGCTATAGGCTATAAAAATCTCTACCACCAATGTGGTGCTATCGGGCAGATGCTTTACCTCGAATCTACCTCATTGGGTCTGAGTGCAACAGGAATCGGATGCTTTTTGGATGATGAGTTTCATGCTCTTTTGGGGCTTCGGGATCAGCGCTTTCAATCGCTCTACCATTTCACTATCGGACGTGCGATTGTGGATACGCGTGTTACAACACAATCTCCCTATAAGAATGTATAAAGATTTAAGGGCAACTTCCTTATAATGTTTTCTAATTTTAAATAACGAGGCGATTGTGTCCCATAATCAGAGCATTTTTGCAAAAGAGGTTGATACCCTTTATCGGGCACTTCCTCTGCCTCTTTTCGCTTCTTGGTTCAATTCTCTTTTTCTTGCAGGAATTTTATATCAGCAAATCAGTACAACAATTTTACTGATCTGTGTCATCGCCAATACTGTTCTCACAATTTTACGTTATACAAGTTATTTTTATTATCGTCGGGTTTCCCAGTTACGCTCTCCTAAAAGTCTTTATCTTCTTTATTTTATAGGTCTCGCACTATCATCATTGATGTGGGGATCAACCTCTATATTCTTATTTAATGGATCATTGGCGTACGGACTTATCGTCGTATTCATCGCTGGAGGGATGGCAGCTGGAGGCATGGGTTCACTCGCGTATCGTTTTGAAACGTATCTTTTTTACAATCTTACTATTTTGCTACCCTTTTTTATAGTGTTAATTACTCACCCTTCCCACGAATTTACTATTATGGGTCTTATCTTGATTTTTTTCAGTGGAATGCTTGTGGTATCAGGAAAGAAATTTTATACCAACTTCCATAATGCCATCACCCTTCAATTCGAGCAGAAGGTTATGCTAGAAAAACTTGCTGCAGAAAAAGAATATATTGATCGACTCAATCATCACTTAAAAGATGAAATTATTGAGAAAGAACAAGCACAGGAACATCTCATCGATGCACTCGAAGCATCCAAACAAGCCGCTATTGCCAAAGAAGCATTTTTTGCTACCATGAGCCATGAGTTACGTACACCGCTTAACTCTATTATTGGATTTTCACAAATTTTGAGCCGAAAAAAGCAGCTTCCTGCCGAAATCATCACCTATCTTGAAAAAATCCTTTTTTCAGGTAGACATCTCCTTGATTTAGTCAACACCATTCTGGATTATTCCAAACTCAAATCGGGAAAAATGGAACCAAATTTCACTCAATTTTCTTTAAAAGATTTTATTTATGAACTCTCGATGATGTGTGAACCCCTCGCGCATAAAAGAGAAGTTGAAATTCTTTACCCCACGTTTGAGAATGAAACCATCATTGCTGATCGCAAAATGCTGTACCAAATACTGCTCAATATCATGAGCAATGCCATCAAGTTTTCACCCCAAAAAGATCGAATAAAATTTGCCTATAAATTCTCCTCTACACACCTCTTTACCCTCTGCGATCATGGACCGGGAATCGCTTTGGAGATGCACGAGAAAATATTCGAACCCTTTGCCCAAATTGACAATCTAACCGGTAAAAATCCCGAAGGAACAGGTTTGGGACTCGCAATTGTCAAAGAGATGCTGACAGTTCATGGTGGAAAAATATGGGTTGAAAGTGTCCTTGGAAAAGGAAGCTGTTTTTATATTTCACTTCCCCAGCTTTCACCCAGCACTTAAACTATTTATTCTCAGCATCCGTAAGCGTGAGACAAAGTATCACTTTTTTTCCGTTTGCACCGAGAGCTTCAGCAGCTTCTGCGAGCGTTGAACCCGTCGTCACAATGTCATCCACTAAAATCACCTCTTCTTCCTTAAAGGGAAGAGTAATAAAATTTCTTGGATTGATTAGCCTCTCTTCCACACTTTTTCCTGCATATTTATAGGGATTTTGCGCCCTGAGTTTTCCAAAATACGGTGTGATGTTGGTTGATTTAAGGGCACGGTTTAAAACAGCAGTATGTGAATAACCGCTTTTAGAGTTGTCATCAATACCGACAGAAGCGACACTGTTTTCATAACTCCACTCGTTCGTAAATTTTGAGAATGAATTTTTGGCTAAAAGAGTGTAAATATAAAATCCCACATCGGTATGTTTGGTGAGAAGTAACGTTTCAATAGCATCATAAGGATAAAAAGAATAGACAGGGATAGAGCCGAGGATTTTACGTTTATGAAGCGTTGGTGAGAGAAGTATTTTTTGACAGTTAGAGCAGATATGCGTGAGCGAAAATTTCTCGCACACCATACAGCGCATCTTAATCCATCTTAAGAACAGACATAAATGCCTCTTGCGGAAGCTGAACTTTTCCGATTGCCTTCATCCGTTTTTTACCCTCTTTTTGTTTGTCCAGGAGTTTGCGTTTACGAGAAATATCTCCCCCGTAACATTTAGCAGTGACGTTTTTACCCATTGATTTTACGGTTTCACGGGCAATAACACGGTTTCCGATACTTGCTTGGATGGCTACTTCGAACAGCTGTCGAGGAACAATCTCTTTCATGTTTTTGACCAACGCACGCCCTCTGAAATCGGCAGAAGTACGAGGTACGATAACACTCAAAGCATCGACCACTTCACCCGCGACACGAACATCGAGCTTGACTAAATCACCGTCACGAAACTCAATCGGGTCGTAGTCAAAACTCGCATACCCTTTGGAAGTCGATTTGAGTTTGTCATAAAAATCGACAACAATCTCATTCATCGGCATCGAATAGATGAGCATAACCCGCGTCTCATTGAGATAATCCATCTTCTCTTGCATCCCACGCTTATTGGTCACCAATGTAATAACATTTCCCAAATAATCAACCGGAGTAATGACGGTCGCTCGCACGTAGGGCTCTTCGATACGCTCGATAAACTGCGGTTCCGGAAGCTCGCTTGGGTTTTGCACTTCGACCATTGTTCCATCCGTTTTATACACTTTGTACACAACCGAAGGGGCAGTAGCGATAAGATCGAGGTTAAACTCTCGTTCCAGCCGCTCTTTGATAACTTCCATGTGAAGCATCCCCAAAAATCCGACACGGAATCCAAATCCAAGAGCCATAGAGGTCTCCGGCTCGTAACTCAAAGAGCTATCATTGAGCTTGAGCTTATCGAGTGCATCACGAACTGCCTCAAACTCATCGGTGTCGATAGGATAAAGTCCTGCGAAAACAAACGGCTTAGCAGGTGCATACTCGGTTACCGGTTGAGCAGTTGGATTTTTGGCATCGGTAATGGTATCACCCACACGAATACTCCCCACATCTTTAACGCCCAACACCACAACACCGATTTCACCGCTTTGGATGCTCTGCGTTTTCTGACGACGGATAGGATGAGGATACATCAGATCAAGCACTTGATGGTTTTCATTGTTGTGCATCAGCTTAACCATCTGCCCCATCTTGATCTCACCATCAAATACACGTACAAGCGCCATCGCACCCTGATACGAATCAAACCATGAATCGTAAATAATCGCTTTGGTAGTGGCTGTTGGATCACCGCTAGGTGCAGGGATACGATCTACAATCGCATCGATCAGCGCACGAATACCGACACCCGTTTTGGCTGAAATCATCAACGCATCCGTCGCATCAATCCCGATAGTCGCTTCGATCTCTTCAGCAACACGCTCAGGCTCTGCAGAAGGGAGATCGATTTTATTAATAACGGGGATAAGTTTGAGGTTGTTCTCCATTGCCAAATAAACATTGGCAATCGTTTGCGCCTCAACACCTTGTGCCGCATCGACAATCAGCAACGCACCATCAGAGGAGGCAAGTGACTTGGAGACTTCATAGCTGAAATCGACGTGACCCGGAGTGTCGATAAGATTAAGGATGTAATGCTGTCCGTCTTTGACATAATCCAAACGGACACTCTGCGCTTTAATCGTAATCCCACGCTCTTGCTCGATGTCCATGGTATCCATCATCTGCTTACCAAGTTCACGTTCACTGACGGAACCACACTCTTGAATAATACGGTCGGCTAAGGTACTTTTACCGTGATCGATGTGGGCAATGATTGAAAAGTTGCGAATATTATTCATTAACTAAACAAACTATTAACGCTCTCGTTGTGATAAACACGACGGATGACTTCTGCGAACAACGGCGCGACGCTAATGACTTTAATTTTATCACTGTGACCACGGAGTTCAAGAGTGTTGGAGATGACCAGTTCATCGAGCTCACCGTTGTTAAGGTTTTCGTAGGCGTTTCCGCTCAAAACACCGTGTGTTGCACACGCCATAACTGATGTCGCACCACGCTTTTTAAGTGCAGCGGCAGCTTTGACCATTGTTCCTGCCGTATCGACCATATCATCGATCATAATAACGTCTTTGCCCTCAACGTCACCGATGATGTTCATCACTTCAGACTCATTGGCTTTTTCACGACGTTTATCGACGATAACCATATCAAGTCCCAGTTTCTCAGCAAAATAGCGAGCGCGTGTAACGCCTCCAATATCCGGAGAGGCAATAACAGGATTGGGAAGATTTTTGGAGCTGATGTACTCTTGGAAGATAATAGAACCGTATAAATTATCGACTGGAATATCAAAAAAGCCTTGGATTTGACCCGCGTGCAAGTCGATAGTCACCACACGATTAACCCCCGCTTTTTCAAACATATCCGCAACAAGACGAGCCGTAATAGGGACACGAGGAGCCGCTTTTCGATCTTGGCGTGCATAGCCGAAATACGGAACGACCGCAGTGATAGAACTTGCAGAAGAACGACGTAACGCATCGGTCATGATGAGCAATTCCATCAAGTTGTCATTCGATGGTGCTCCCGTGCTTTGGATAATAAATACATCCCGTCCACGAACACTCTCAGAGATTTGAACGTTAATCTCACCATCACTAAAACGTTTAATTTCCGCTTTTGAGAGATTAACACCGAGTGTTTTACACACTTCTACTGAAAAAGCTTGACAAGCTGAACCGCTGAAAATTTTGTATCCGCGCATCTGGGGCATCCTATTGCTATAATAATTGCTGCGATTATAGCAAGAGGAGACTTAGTGAGAGATAATAAGTGAGAGTTTTCGTCATTCCCGTGAAAACGGGAATCCAGCTTCGCATTTTGGGGATGGATCCCCGGGTCAAGCCCGAGGATGACGAGGAAAAACTTTGCTACTAAACTTTTGATTACGTCCGATAATCGGCATTAATTTTGACGTATTCATGTCCCAAATCACATCCGTAGGCAACAAACTCCCCCTCGCCTTGACCAATGTCACAATGGATGGTAAAGCTCGGCTTTTGCATCACTGCAGCTGCGAATGGTTCGAGTTTTTCATCAAAAAGAAGCTCACCTTTTTGATAAACACACACTTCGTCAAACCAAATACTAAGTGTTGCCTCATCGCACATGACACCACTCGCACCCACTGTTGAAGCGATACGTCCCCAGTTGGGATCTTGCCCAAAAAGAGCTGTTTTGACCAACAAAGAATTAGAGAGTGCTTTGGCAGCAACTTCCGCCTCATGTTCATCCAATGCCCCTGTCACTTTGTAGGTCACCAACTTCGTAGCACCCTCACCGTCACGTACCATCTCTTTGGCCAAAAAGAGCATAATTTCTTCCAATGCTTCTTTAAATGCCTCTGGATGAAATGCACCGCTTAGTCCATTTGCCATGATTAAGACGGTATCGTTCGTCGAAGTATCACCATCTACACTTGCGGCATTAAACGTTGTGTGGGTACACTCATCTAAAATACTTTGCATCGTTGCTTTATCCACCGCCGCATCGGTAGTGATAAAACACAGCATCGTTGCCATTGCAGGATTAATCATCCCTGCCCCTTTTGCCATCGCACCCAGACGAAATGATGTACCGTCTTCCAACGCGACTTCAAAGGCAATACGTTTCGAAAAGGTATCGGTTGTCATAATCGCTTCGGATGCCGCGATCCCATCACGATGGCTCAAATCAAATTTTAAAGCACCCTCAATGATTTTTGCTTTTGGGAGACGTACCCCGATCACACCCGTAGAACTCATCACCGGATTTTGTATTTGAGGAAATTGTCTATTGAGTGCACAGAGGACCTCATCAATATCCTCTATTCCCGCACTGCCAGTCATCGCATTGGCATTTTTGGAATTAATCAAAACAAAATTTCCTTCAAAATTTCCTTTTTGACGAAAATGGCGTATGGGCGCTGCTGTCATTTTATTGGTAGTAAATACCGAGGCATTGACACAAGGAGTATCAGAATAGATAAAAGCGATGTCTTTAGCTCCCTCTTTTTTCAGACCAATTGCGATTCCATCCGCATAAAATCCTGTAGCAGCACACACTCCGCCATCAATATTCTTAAGTATAAACATCAAAAAATCTCCAAAAAATAAACTGTAATATTATAAACACTGAAGCCTAGAAGAAGGTTAAAGGGACGAAATGAATTCAAGAGGGAGTTTGTTAAAGTAAAAAGTGTCAATCGGGAGAGATTCCCGAAAGTCAAGAGCACAAAGTGCGGGGATTACGAATCTTTTTTAAGGGTACGAAGCTCAGAAGCAGCAATTTTCAATTTTTTTGTTGTACCGTCTTCAAGTGTAACACGTACAGTACGAAGATTTGGTAAAAAACGGCGTTTTGTTCTGTTTTTCGCGTGAGAAACGTTGTTCCCGCTCATTGGGCCTTTACCACTAATAGCACATTTTCTTGCCATGTTGGGGCTCCTTGCGTAAATTTAGGTTGCGAATTCTACCTCAATGAACCCAAAGTTTACCTTAAGCAACATCTTTTTATTTCACTAAAGTTCTCTTTAACTAAGAAGTATTACAATTAAGAAAAACATTGGATATATGCTATTGTGATAACATCTGAAGAAGTAACTAAGTACATTCAAAATATTCCGCCAGCACCTTCTGTTGTGCGTCAAGCACTGAATTATGCCCGCGCAGGTGATTTACCCAAAGCTGCAAAATGTGCCTCAGAAGATCCTGCCCTTCGTCATTATCTAAAAATACTCGTCAACCGCCCGCTCTATGGATTTAAAAATGAAGTAAGCGATGTCAATCAAATTTTTAGTATTCTCGGTCTCTCTGCAACCGTTCAGACCCTCTATAACTATCTGCTCAGTCTTCTTACTCCTAAAAAATGGGAACTCTTTGCTCTCACGGATCATCAGTTTTATGATTTACAAGCCTCCTTGAGCAAACGCTGGGAAAAAATATTGATTCATCTGAATATCGATGACAAAGAAATTCACAGCACTATCTCTCTTATCCCCGCTACGATTATCGTGTGTGAAGCTCTTTTTGCTTCTCATAAAGCGGATGTTATACAACTGCGAAGCGTTAAAGCTCTTGATTTTAATACCATCTTAAAACGCTTGTCTGGACGTGATCTTTTTGATCTCGCAGGTGAAATTGCCCGTACTTGGGAGATGAATGACAAGAGTATCACTCTTATTCAAGCTGCATCTGGATTGCAAAGTACGCTAACTCCTACTGAAAAACAACTTGCTCAATGGATTCATTTGCTCCTTTTTTATGAACTCAGTCAAGGGGCTTATGTTAGTGCAGGTCTGAATGAATTTATTGATTTTCAAATTGATTTCGTTGCAGATATTTACGAATCCTTTATGCAAGTAATGGAATAAGCATGCGTGCAGTTATTAAAGGACGTATTGGTATTTTTCACCTTCAAGGCTTTTTAGATGGAAATAATGCCCCATCCTTTTTAACCATCGATGACATCAAAGCAACCGAAGCGCTTAACATTGATATGCTATTGGTATCCCTCAAAAAAGTGATCTTTTTCAACAAAAACGGTCTCGATACTTTTGTTCGGCTTTTGACCAATATACGGATACAAAAACATATTGTCGTTGGATTTTGCGATTACGATCATACAAAATTCAAAGCTATTAACAGCTTTTATGGAAATGAACTTAGCTTCTCATTGTTTAAAAGTGAAAAAATAGCAGAACTTTTTGTCTCCAGTAATAAAAATGAATCCAAAACCGTTCTACTCTACAACACCGACCAATCACAACGCTCTGCCATGGCAATTGAGCTGTTTGATTACGGTCACAATCCCATCATTGCTCAAAGCTTGAGCGAATTTGAAGAAAAGAAAAAAAATCTTGATCTCTATTATGCCATTATCGAAGATACCTACTTGGGATATTTTGGACAAAAAGTCGCTACACGTGTTACAGGTAACGCCATTATCTACACGGTTTCCAATTTTTTAGATGCTGAAATAGGAAATACCTTTAATATTGCCTATCACAATAATTCGCTGAATGTTGGATTTCGTCTTTTTATTTTTGATGCCTACAAAGTGGTTTCAATGAACGTTCATGCTCTGAATTTTTTCACGAAACTCTCTTCTGCAGCGGCCGAATACAATGCGACCATCTGTTTTGTCGGACTCACGTTTGAAAAAACACCCCAAGCTTTTAAAAATGATCTTGAAGATGCGGGAATGCTTTTCTTTGACACTATGGATGAAATTCTCAAAAATAAAGAGCTGTTGAGTGATCTCGGAGGGGGTGGAGGAGCAACAGCAAAACAACATCGTTCTCTCACCAAAACATTGGTCAATGAACTTTCTCATTTTATAGAGGCAACGGTTTCTACGATTGCTATGATGACCAATGCCCAAGCGACTAAAAGCTCCGTCAAAATTCAAACGCTTACGGTTGCCGATTCTACGGATCAAGTAGCAAGTTCCATCGGTTTTTATGGAGACATCGATGGATTGATCATCCTTGTTTTCCCTCGTACTATTGCGAAAAAAGCGTGCGAACTTCTTATTGGTGATACGAATGTTACCGATGAAGACATTCTGGATTCGTTGGCTGAATTTGTTAATATTATTGGAGGGCGAGCTAAAGTACTCCTCTCTGAAAATAAAAAACGACTTGATATTACATTGCCCCGAACGTATGCGGACGTTAAAACCCTTCTGGAAATTGCTCAAGATAAAAAAGGGGTTCAAGTCGATTTGAGTTTTGAGGGACAAAAATTTATCTTTTTCCTGACACGATGACTTTTTCGCTAAAATGTCAAAAAAACTTACAAGGTTCCCCCTATGCTTGTCGCCCCTAGTATTCTTTCAGCTGATTTTGGTAACTTAGCACGTGATGTTCGTGCCATTTGTGATGCCGGATGCGATTTCGTTCATGTCGATGTCATGGACGGACATTTTGTCCCCAATATGACCATTGGACCCGTTGTGGTAAGCGCCATCGCAGCTGCTGCCACCAAACCTCTCGACATTCATCTTATGGTTCAAAATAATACTTTTTTTGTTGACCTTTTTGCTCCGCTCAAACCGGGATATATTTCTTTCCACATTGAAGAAGAGAAAAATCCTCATCGTCTCATTCAATACATCCGCTCACTTGGGATTAAACCAGCCATCGTTCTCAATCCCCATACTCCGGCTGAAGCGATCGAGTATCTCTTGGGTGATTTAGATATGGTTCTTGTCATGTCGGTTAATCCTGGATTTGGCGGTCAAAAGTTTATCCCTACCGTTATTGAAAAGATTAAACGTCTTAAAGTGTTACGTGACGCTATCAACCCAAACTGTCTCATCGAAATCGATGGAGGGGTAGGAAGCAGCAATATCCAAATGCTCAAAGAAGCGGGTGTT
>Ga0268283_1001314_pt1 | contig 12340 bp, 10 predicted proteins | sample saktaG_13_FD_190140 | JGI IMG/M metagenome (GOLD analysis project Ga0268283, IMG submission 190140) | Saline water microbial communities from Sakinaw Lake, British Columbia, Canada - sak_2013_06_06_36m | ecosystem: Environmental > Aquatic > Non-marine Saline and Alkaline > Saline ... | reverse complement strand
TGGATACCTAACCTGTGCAGTGTTGGTGCGCGGTTGAGCATAACAGGATGACCTTTCAATATATTTTCCAGAATTTCCCAAACTACAGGATCTTTACGATCCACAATTTTCTTAGCTGACTTAACGGTTTTTACAATACCGCGTTCGAGCATTTTACGAATAATAAACGGCTTGAAAAGCTCCGAAGCCATATCTTTTGGAAGTCCGCATTCGTGAAGTTTAAGTTCAGGACCTACAACAATAACCGAACGACCTGAATAGTCGACACGTTTACCAAGTAAGTTCTGACGGAAACGTCCTTGTTTACCTTTCAGACTGTCGCTTAATGATTTAAGCGCACGGTTTGATTCAGTTTTAACTGAACTTGCCTTACGTGAATTATCAAAAAGTGAATCCACAGCTTCCTGGAGCATACGTTTTTCGTTACGCATGATAACATCAGGAGCTTTTATTTCGATAAGGCGTTTCAAACGGTTGTTACGAATGATAACCCTACGGTATAAGTCATTTAAATCGCTGGTTGCAAAACGACCGCCATCCAATGGAACCAAAGGACGAAGTTCTGGTGGAATTACCGGAACAACTTTTACGATCATCCATTCAGGTTTGTTCTCACCGCGTGTTTGTGCATCGCGGAATGATTCGTAAACCTGGAGACGTTTGAGCGCTTCCATTTTCCTTTGCTGTGATGTTTCGGTATTTGCTTTGTGACGCAAATCGTACGACATCTGATCCAGGTCAAGGCGTGAGAGCAGAGCGATCAACGCTTCGGCACCCATTTTTGCAATAAATTTGTTTGGATCACTTTCGTCCAGGTATTGGTTATCTTTCGGCAATTTGTCGAGATAATCAAAGTATTCTTCTTCTGTAATAAAGTCAAGGGTTTTAAGCCCTTCGGAAGCAAGAACACCAGCCTGAATAATTACATACCTTTCATAATATATAATTGAATCCAGTTTTTTGGAGGGAACTCCAAGTAATGCGCCAATTTTATTTGGCAATGAACGGAAATACCAGATATGAGCAACAGGAACAACCAATTGGATATGTCCCATGCGTTCGCGGCGAACCTTTTTCTCGGTTACTTCAACACCGCAACGGTCGCAAACAATACCTTTGTACCTGATCCGCTTGTATTTCCCGCAATGACATTCCCAATCCTTTACAGGACCGAAAATGCGTTCACAGAACAAACCATCCCTTTCAGGCTTGTAGGTTCTGTAGTTTATAGTTTCGGGTTTAAGTACTTCACCGCTTGATCTTTCCAAAATTGATTCAGGGGAAGCGAGACTTATCCTGATTCTGGAAAATTTATTTGCGGCAGTATTTTCTTTTCTGAAAGCCATATATCAAGAAAGGATTAACGATTAAAATTACTGTTGTTACACTACAAACATTCTGAGCCGGTCAAAGCATCATGTCTTTTGAACATGATGCTTTGCGGCTGTGGAATATTTATTCGAAGCTTACGCTAAGGCCAAGACCTCTGAGCTCGTGAACAAGTACATTGAATGATTCAGGGATACCTGGAACCGGCATATTTTCACCTTTTACAATGGCTTCGTATGCTTTAGCTCTTCCAACCACGTCATCAGATTTAACTGTCAGAACTTCCTGAAGGATATTGGCAGCGCCATATGCTTCGAGAGCCCAGACTTCCATTTCACCGAAACGCTGACCGCCGAACTGAGCTTTACCTCCAAGTGGCTGTTGTGTAATGAGTGAATATGGTCCGATTGAACGTGCATGCATCTTGTCGTCAACCATGTGGTGAAGTTTCAGCATGTAGATGTAACCAACTGTTGCAGTCTGATCAAATTGCTCACCGGTTCCGCCATCATAAAGGAAAACTTTTCCGTTTTCAGGTAAGCCGGCTTTAACCATGAGTTCATTAATCTGATCAATTGAACCACCGTCGAAAATAGGTGTAGCAAAATGGGTTCCGGTTTTAGCTCCGGCCCATCCGAGTACAGTTTCGAAAATCTGTCCGAGGTTCATACGTGAAGGTACACCCAGCGGGTTCAATACGATATCAACAGGTGTTCCGTCTTCGAGGAAAGGCATGTCTTCTTCACGAACAATACGTGCAACAATACCTTTATTCCCGTGGCGTCCTGCCATCTTATCCCCTACTTTAAGCTTACGTTTTTTAGCTACGTAAACTTTAGCCATCTGAACAATTCCGTTTGGTAATTCATCACCAACAGTTGCAACAAATTTCTTCCGGTTGTAAACTCCCAGAATTTCTTTGTACTTGATGATGAAGTTGTTGATAAGCTGTTTGATAAGCTCATTAACATCTTTATCGGTTGTCCATTTGTTAGGATTTACATTGATGAAATCAATTCCCATTAACATTTTCTGGGTGAATTTCACCTTTTTGGGAACCATTTCGTTCTTGAAGTTATTGTAAACACCTTGTGATGTTTTACCACTAACAAGAACTGTGAGTTTATCAACCAGCTTCTGTTTCAGATCTGTAGTACTTTTTGAGAATTCCTCATCAAGTTCCTTAACAAAATCCTTTTCTTTAGCTTTGAGTTTTTTATCCTTAACTACACGTGAGAAAAGTTTCTTACTTATAACAACACCCTTCATCGAAGGAGGTGCTTTAAGTGAAGCATCTTTCACATCACCGGCTTTATCACCGAAGATTGCACGAAGTAATTTTTCTTCAGGAGTCGGATCGCTTTCTCCCTTAGGAGTAATCTTACCGATTAAAATATCTCCTTCGTTAACTTCGGCACCAATACGGATCAAACCACTTTCGTCGAGATCTTTTGTAGCTTCCTGGCTTACATTTGGAATGTCGTTGGTAAGTTCTTCAACACCACGTTTGGTATCGCGAACCTCCAATGTAAATTCTTCAATGTGCAAGGATGTGAAAATATCTTCTTTCACAACGCGCTCAGAAATTACAATAGCATCTTCAAAGTTGTACCCTTTCCAAGGCATGAACGCAACCATAAGGTTACGGCCAAGAGCAAGTTCGCCTGCCTGGGTTGCATAACCTTCGCATAATACCTGGCCCTTTTTCACCTTGTCGCCTTTACGGACGATAGGCCTGAGGTTCATACAGGTATTCTGGTTGGTACGTGCAAATTTGGTCAGATTGTAAACTTTAACGTCTTCGTCAAAACTTACAAGTCTTTCTTCTTCCAAGCGGGCATAGCGGATAACAATCTGAACCGAATCCACATATTCAACTATACCATCGCCTTCGGCATTGATAAGTACACGTGAATCCTGGGCAACACGACCTTCGATACCTGTTCCGACTATTGGTCTTTCAGGATTTAAAAGAGGCACAGCCTGGCGCATCATGTTCGATCCCATCAGAGCACGGTTAGCATCATCATGTTCCAGGAAAGGAATCAAAGAAGCTGCAATCGAAGCAATCTGGTTAGGAGCAATATCAATAAGGTCGACTTTCTCTTTTTCAATAAGAGGATAATCGGCCAGGTAACGTACTTTAACTTTGTCAGAATCAAAATTACCCTGCTCATCCATAGGAGTGGTAGCCTGGGCAATAATCTTGTTTTCTTCTTCTTCAGCGCTCAGGTACATGGTTTCGGCAAGGTCAACCTTACCGTTTGTAACAGTCTTATAAGGAGTTTCAATAAAACCAAGCTTGTTGATTTTAGCGAAAACGCATAACGAAGAAATAAGACCGATATTCGGGCCTTCAGGTGTTTCAATTGTACAAAGACGACCGTAGTGAGTATAGTGAACGTCACGTACTTCAAAACCGGCTCTTTCACGCGAAAGACCTCCTGGTCCCAGTGCTGATACCCGACGTTTGTGAGCAATTTCACTCAGTGGGTTGGTCTGGTCCATGAACTGTGACAACTGGTTGGTGCCAAAGAACGAGTTGATAACACTCGATAATGTTTTGGCATTAATCAGATCCATTGGTGTAAATACTTCATTGTCACGTACATTCATACGTTCCCTGATAGTACGAGCCATACGGGCCAGACCTACACCAAACTGGTTGTACAATTGTTCTCCAACAGTACGAACACGACGGTTACTCAAGTGATCGATATCATCAACCTCAGTTTTGGAATTGATAAGACCGATAAGATATTTTATGATCGAAATAAGGTCTTCTTTTGTGAGAACCTTTGTTTCGAGAGGGATATCAAGTGACAGTTTTTTGTTGATCCTGTAACGTCCTACATCACCCAAATCGTAGCGTTTATCGGAGAAGAAAAGCTTCTCGATAATTCCACGTGCTGTTTCCTCATCGGGTGGCTCAGCGTTACGCAACTGCCTGTATATATATTCAACAGCTTCTTTTGAGCTGTTGGCGGTATCCTTTTGCAGGGTATTGAAGATAATAGAAAAATCCTGCGAGTTGATATCGTCGCGGTGTAAAAGGATTGATTTAGCGCCTGAATCAACAATCATATCAATATGATTATTGTCTATTACAGTTTCGCGGTCAATAATTACATCCGTACGTTCGATTGAAACAACTTCGCCTGTATCCTCATCACCAAAATCTTCGATCCAGGTCCTGAGAACCCTTGCGGCAAGTTTCCGTCCGACATATTTCTTCAGACCGGCTTTACTTACTTTAATTTCCTCAGCGAGGTTGAAGATTTCGAGAATATCTTTATCGCTTTCAAAACCGATAGCCCGTAACAGGGTAGTTACAGGTAATTTCTTTTTCCGGTCGATGTAGGCGTACATCACGTGGTTGATGTCCGTTGTGAACTCCATCCACGATCCTTTGAAAGGAATAATTCTGGCCGAGTACAATTGCTGGCCATTGGTATGAAAACTTGTACCGAAAAATACACCCGGTGAACGATGCAACTGCGAAACAACTACACGTTCAGCACCATTCACTACAAATGTGCCTTTGGGCGTCATATATGGGATCATACCCAGATAAACGTCCTGAATAATAGTTTCAAAGTCTTCGTGCTCGGGGTCAGTACAGAAGAGTTTTAATTTTGCTTTAAGAGGAACGCTGTAAGTCAGCCCTCTTTCGATGCACTCCTCTATTGAATAGCGGGGTGGATCAATAAAATAATCAAGGAACTCGAGAACAAAGTTGTTCCTGGCGTCTGTGATAGGAAAATTTTCCGAGAAAACCTTAAAAAGGCCTTCATTTACACGATTGTCAGGATTTGTCTCCAGTTGAAAAAAGTCCTGGAAAGACTTTATTTGTACTTCGAGAAAATCAGGATACTCTGATTTGATTTTCGAGGTCCCGAAGCTAAACCGTTCAGTTTTTTGTGAAGCCAAAGCCATGAAGTTTAAGATTTAAATAAACAAAGTATTTTTAAACAATTAATCCCGATATGAAAATCGGGAAGAAAACTGACTACTTATTCACGCGTAAAGCAGGAATAAGAAGTCAGTTTGGTAATTGTAGTCTAAATAGCAATATTTACTTTATCTCAACTTCTGCACCTGCATCTTCGAGTTGTTGTTTAAGTGCGTTTGCTTCGTCCTTAGTTACACCTTCTTTAAGAGCTTTAGGAGCAGCGTCAACTAAGTCTTTTGCTTCTTTCAGACCAAGGCTGGTCAACTCTTTTACTAATTTAACCACTGCCAATTTAGCCTGGCCTGGGTGTTTCAGGATAACATCGAATGAAGTTTGTTCTTCAACTACAGGAGCATCTGCACCTGCTGATGCTACTGCTACTGCGGTTGCAACTGCTGGTTCAATACCGTATTCGTTCTTTAGTATCTGAGCAAGTTCATTAACTTCTTTTACTGTCAGATTCACTAACTGTTCAGCGAAAGCTTTCAAGTCTGCCATTTTATTTGTTGTTTTAAGTGTTTTACAATAATTGATTAATTCATTTTGTACGCTTGCCTGTTGTTATGCAGGACGTTCGGACAAGGTCTTAATTACACCTGATAATTTCTGTCCACCGGATTGAAGAGCTGAAATAACATTGCGTGCTGGTGTGTTGAGCGCTAAGATTACATCGGCAATAAGCTCATTTTTGGTCTTAATTGCGATTAAAGCGTCAAGTTGATTGTCACCAACAAAAGTCATTTCTTCTACATATGCACCTTTTAACAGAGGTTTAGGGGATGTTTTCCTGAATTCTTTGATCAGCTTAGCAGCGGTACTTCCCTGGTCGGCGATCATAATTGAGGTATGACCTTTCAGAACATCGTACAGAGTCCCAAAGTCCTTGCCGGACTTTTCCATTGCTTTTTGAAGCAATGCGTTTTTAACTACGACCAACTTTACTTCCCTTTTGAAACAGAGACGGCGAAGCTTGCTTGTATTTTCTACATTCATATCAGCTATATCAGTGATATAAATATATTTAGCAGCTTGTAATTCCTCAGTTAGGGTTTCTATAAGTTGACTCTTGTCTTCTCTTTTCATAGCGATTTTTGTTCTTTAAAGATCAAGTACTTATTGTTACCGGAATTATTATTTGACCGATTTTTCATCGATACGTACACCAGGACTCATAGTACTCGACATGAAGACGCTTTTTACATATGTACCTTTAGCAGAGGAGGGTTTCAACTTTACGATTGTTGCCAACAATTCTTTGGCGTTTTCAATCAGTTGATCCTGCTCAAAAGATACTTTACCTATACCTGCATGAATGATACCAAATTTATCAACTTTAAAGTCGATTTTACCGGCTTTCACTTCTTGTACAGCTTTTCCTACATCCATAGTAACGGTACCTGTCTTGGGATTCGGCATAAGTCCGCGAGGACCAAGTATGCGGCCAAGAGCACCTACTTTAGGCATAATGCTAGGCATTGTAATAATAACGTCAACGTCGGTCCAGCCTTCTTTAATCTTCTGGATATACTCGTCAAGGCCAACATAATCAGCTCCGGCAGCTTTTGCTTCTTCTTCCTTTTCAGGAGTACAGAGCACGAGAACACTAATAGTTTTCCCGGTTCCATGCGGCAAGGTAACAATACCTCGAACCATCTGGTTGGCTTTGCGTGGGTCAACTCCAAGACGAACATCAATATCAACAGAAGCGTCGAACTTTGATGTTGTTATGTCTTTGACAATACGTGCAGCATCAGCTAGTGTATAGGTAGCGTCCTTGTCGTATTTAGCTAAAGCCAGTTTTTGATTTTTTGTCAATTTAGCCATTTTACGTAAGGTTAATGGTAATAACACATTTTTAATTCATGAAAGCCTGATCAACCGATCAGCTTTACATATTGGTTGGGAATTCGCCTTGTACAGTAATACCCATACTACGGGCAGAACCTGCAACCATGCGCATAGCGGACTCGATTGTGAAACAGTTAAGGTCTTCCATTTTGCCTTCGGCAATTTCTTTGACCTGGTCCCACGTTACCGAAGCAACCTTTTTACGGTTTGGTTCGGCCGATCCGCTTTTCTGCTTAGTCACTTCAAGGAGTTGAACGGCAACAGGAGGCGTTTTAACAATAAAATCAAACGACTTGTCCTTGTATACAGTAATTACAACAGGAGTAACCTTACCGGCCCTATCCTGAGTACGTGCATTGAACTGTTTACAGAACTCCATAATATTCACACCCTTCGAACCTAATGCAGGTCCTACCGGAGGTGAAGGATTAGCCGCGCCACCTTTAATTTGCAGTTTAATTAATCCAGCAACTTCTTTTGCCATCTTTTTTTTTCTTAAAGGATTTGTACTTGCGGAGTTTAGTAACTACCTAGGCTTCTTTTGCAACTTGCGTAAACGAAAGTTCCAAAGGAGTTTTACGGCCAAAGATTTTTACCATTACTTTCAGTTTCTTCTTTTCCTCATTGATTTCTTCAATGATTCCGCTGAAACTGTTGAATGGTCCATCTATGACAGTTACCGTTTCACCAACAATATACGGGATACTGAATTCGGCGCCTTGCTCTGAGAGCTCATCTACCTTACCAAGTATCCTGTTTACTTCGGCTTGTCTCAGGGGTACAGGTTCATCTTTCGAGCCAAGAAAACCTAATACTCCGGGGATATTGCGAATAATGTGAGGTATCTCTCCGGTAAGCACGGCTTCGATTAAAACATAGCCAGGCAAATAGTTTCGCTCTTTGCTAACTTTTTTGCCATTACGTACCAGATAGACTTTTTCAGTTGGGATGAGTACTTGTGCAATATAATCCTGTAATTTGAGACGACTAATCTCGCTTTCCAGGTATATTTTCACCTTTTTCTCATTCCCGCTGATGGCTCTCACCACATACCACTTTTTCACTTGTTCGCCCATGCCGGATGGTGAATTTAAAGGTTGGTTACCAATATCAGACTTATAGCTTAATACAGGTTAAAATAATGAATAGAATTGCTTGAGAATTACCTCAAACGATTTATCCATTGCAAAAACCACGAGTGCAATTATCAGGGAAGCAACTGATACAACTACTGCACTATTCTGCAATTCGCTCCATGTTGGCCACGAAACTTTATGCATGAGTTCGTCGTAACTTTCTTTGACGTACTCTACGAATTTATTATTTGCCATATAGTCAAAATATTTTGCACGGGTGGTAGGGGTCGAACCCACAGCCTACGGTTTTGGAGACCGCCACTCTACCAATTGAGCTACACCCGTATAGCCATAGCCTGTTGCAGGGTTACCTGGAACAGGCCAGAACTAAATATAACATTAATTAAAAAGGCAGAGATGGAACCCCAGGCATGAGGTTCCATCTCGTATTTTTTTTAGTCAAGAATTTCAGTTACCTGACCTGCACCTACTGTACGGCCACCTTCACGGATGGCAAAACGGAGGTTTTTAGTCATGGCGATTTCGCTGATGAGCATAACTTCAATGGTTACGTTATCACCAGGCATAATCATTTCAATTCCTTCAGGAAGTGTGATTTCTCCAGTAACGTCTGTTGTTCTGAAATAGAACTGAGGGCGATATTTATTCTGGAATGGAGTGTGACGTCCACCTTCTTCTTTCTTCAGGATATAAACTTCAGCTTTGAAGTGTTTGTGAGGATGTACTGAACCTGGTTTGATAATAACCATACCACGACGGATAGCTTCTTTATCAATACCACGGAGAAGTAAACCTGCGTTGTCACCGGCTTCGCCCTGATCGAGCAATTTACGGAACATTTCAACACCTGTACAAACTGATTTCAGTTTTTCAGCACCCATACCAACGATTTCAACAGGATCACCAACGTGAATAATACCTGATTCAATACGACCGGTAGCAACGGTACCACGACCTGTAATGGAGAATACATCTTCGATTGGCATAAGGAAGTCCTTCTCTCTTGCACGAAGTGGTAAAGGAATGTAGCTATCAACTGCATCCATAAGTTCCATGATTTTGTCAACCCACTTAGGTTCTTTATTCAGTCCACCAAGAGCTGATCCGCGAATAACAGGAACATTATCTCCATCGAAACCATAGAAAGTAAGAAGTTCGCGGATTTCCATTTCCACAAGGTCAAGAAGTTCTTCATCATCAACAAGGTCAACCTTGTTCATGAAAACAACTAACTGAGGAACACCTACCTGGCGAGCCAGAAGGATATGCTCACGGGTTTGTGGCATAGGACCGTCAGTAGCAGCAACTACGATAATAGCACCGTCCATCTGGGCAGCACCTGTAACCATATTCTTAATATAGTCAGCGTGACCTGGACAGTCAACGTGAGCATAGTGACGGTTAGCAGTTGAATACTCAACGTGAGCAGTATTAATAGTGATACCACGTTCCTTTTCTTCAGGAGCGTTGTCGATAGAATCGAATGAACGGTATTCTGACAAACCTTTTTCAGCCAACACAAGGGTTATAGCTGCAGTAAGAGTAGTCTTACCATGGTCAATATGACCGATTGTACCTACGTTACAGTGAGGTTTTGAACGATCGAATTTTTCTTTTGCCATTTTAATTAATGTTTATTGTTTTACTTTTTGTATTGATTTTAACTTACAAATCAGAGCCTTCGGCGAGAATTGAACTCGCGACCTCTTCCTTACCAAGGAAGCGCTCTACCCCTGAGCTACAAAGGCCTTCAAAGAGCGGAAGACGGGGCTCGAACCCGCCACCTATAGCTTGGAAGGCTATCGCTCTACCAAATGAGCTACTTCCGCATTTAAATGTTAATGTTTAAAAGTTAATGGCAAAAATCTGGATTTGAACCCAATTACTAAAACCAATAACCTAATCATTAAAATAAAAATTGTGGGGGGAGGAGGATTCGAACCTCCGAAGGCTTAGCCAACAGATTTACAGTCTGCCCCATTTGACCGCTCTGGTATCCCCCCGGTATTATTTTAAATATTGCAATGAACGTGAGCCGATGGAGGGACTCGAACCTCCGACCAGCTGATTACAAATCAGCTGCTCTACCAACTGAGCTACATCGGCCTTTTTTGTTCTCTGTAAAGGAGCTTCAAAAGCGGTCTTTTTGTGTTTATATAACTCAAATATTCCTTATTATCAGCGCTTTACAACCTGTTTATTACAAACAAAAGCAGTCCTTTTTGAAAAGGACTGCAAATGTACGCACTTAATTTGATTTACCAAACAAGTGATGAAAATATTTTCATTTATTTTTATTCGCCTCTTTGCTTCTCTTTATGTTTGGATAATTGTTTACGAAGTGCATCAACTGCTATATCTGTAGCTTCTTCAAATGATTTACTTTGCTTCTTTGCAAAAAGATCATTGCCTGGAACCAAAAGTCGTATTTCAGCAATCTTGTTATCATGGTCTTCACCGTTATTAACCCTTAGCGTAACTTCACTTCCAATAATTCCGTCGTACAAATCCGAGAGCTTTTCAACCTTCTCGGTAATGAATGAGTCCAACTTCTTATCGGTTTTAAAATGTACTGAATTGATGTTAACTTTCATGAGTCCTCCTTTTTGTTTACGCCCTTGGATGGGCTTGTTTGTAGATAGTTTTTAGTTTTTCAATCGTGTTGTGCGTATATACTTGGGTAGCTGCCAGGCTCGAATGCCCAAGTATTTCTTTTATTGCATTCAGGTCAGCACCATCATCAAGCATATGTGTTGCAAAAGTGTGCCTCAATACATGTGGACTAAGTTTACTGTTTGAAGCTATTAAAGAAAGGTATTTGTGAACAATGGTGTGTACCAGCCGTGGATATACCGGGAAACCTTTTGAAGTAACAAAAAGTGAATGGTTATTGTTTTGGGCAGAGTGCATATTTTCCGTTAAAAATTCATCTCTCTTTTCAAGATACTCTTTCAACATATTAATTACATTTTCTCCAAAAGGTACTATCCGTTCTTTATTTCGTTTTCCTAGTACTTTAAGAGTTCCCTTGTCAATATCCAAATCGGTAGTTAATATCTGAACAAGTTCAGTTCTGCGGATGCCGGTTGCATAAAACAATGTCAGTATCATTTTATCACGGCAGCCTTCGTAATCAAGTGTAAATTCAACTTTCTTAAGTAAATCATCCAGATTATCGCGGGTAAGAAATACCGGCAATTGCTTTGAAGTCCTCGGTGCTACAACTTTAAGCATAGGACTGTTTTGAATCAGATCCTGCTTTTGGCAATACCGATAAAAAGACTTGAGTGTGGAAAGCTTTCGGTTAACTGATCGCGAAGAGATTTTGCGATCAATAAGGTTAATGAGCCACGACCTAATAAGGTTATGATCGGCCTGCAGCGGATCGGTGATTGAATATTGCAAGGAGAGGAATTTGGTAAAATCATCCAGATCGGTATGATATGCCAGAATGGTATGCGCAGAAAAACGCTTTTCAAATGTCAGGTAATCTATATATTTATCCTTCAGCATCCTTCAAAATAAAACAGGAAGTAACCTTTGCCCCTCACTTATTGTACTTAACTAACGTTAAAAGTACAACAATAGTATGAGAAATGCAAGTATTACTTCCTGACTTCCGGAAATATTTCCCGGTTGACTACAATTCCTGCTGCTGCTGAAGCTGTTGGATATAAATTGCGTGACGAACTTCTTCGCGACGAACAATTGAAGGCTTTGTAAATTTCTGACGATTACGCAGTTCTTTTACAACGCCGGTTTTTTCGAATTTACGTTTCAGTTTCTTCAGCGAGCGGTCAATGCTTTCGCCTTCTTTTACAGGAACAATGATCATAATGTATAAACTTCCTTTCGGTTAAGTGATTAATTCAATTATTTTAAGGGGTGCAAAATTACTAATTATTTTCGAATAATAGCGTATGGATAAAAATATTTATTTCTAAAAACTGATATCCCTTAATATTCTACACTGTTTTCTGCTATATTTCTTTCCTGAAAACCCTGAAGCGCTTATGAGCAGGGATTTTAAGCCGCTCAATTTCAGCACGCATCTTATAATTATTTTCAAGAATCAGGTGTGCCTCAATATTTTTAAAATCTGCTTTTCGAGCTG
>Ga0268283_1001313_pt1 | contig 12348 bp, 14 predicted proteins | sample saktaG_13_FD_190140 | JGI IMG/M metagenome (GOLD analysis project Ga0268283, IMG submission 190140) | Saline water microbial communities from Sakinaw Lake, British Columbia, Canada - sak_2013_06_06_36m | ecosystem: Environmental > Aquatic > Non-marine Saline and Alkaline > Saline ... | reverse complement strand
GAAGACCTTGCCGCCCATTTACGGTTGGCCTTCCACGACACCCACTTAGCCGCCACCCGGCTTTACCAAAACATCCGCGTTTGGGAACGAGCCAACGCGCCTTATCAAGTTTTACCCGCACACTAGACAGAGAGGCACAACCATGTCCATCACACTCACCGAAAAAGCGGCGAAACAAATCGCCAAACAACTGGAAAAACGCGGCAGGGGCCTCGGCCTTGGCTTAGGGATAAAGAAAGCTGGCTGTTCCGGCTTCGCCTATGTGGTCGATTATGCCGACGCGGTGACCGACAATGACCGGATTTTCGAGCAACACGGGGTCAAAGTGATCGTCAAAGCCGCCGCGCTGGAGTTTTTGGATGGCGTGGAAGTCGATTACAGCCGCGAAGGTCTGAACGAGGCTTTCCGCTTCAACAACCCTAAAGCCACAGGAACCTGCGGCTGCGGAGAAAGCTTCACCGTCTGAAGCATTACCTTCCCGGCAAAATTCCAGTACAATTAACACGTTTTGACTCTGCCCAATGACAAGTGCCGGGCATTTCATTTTTTTTCATCATTTAATCTTACATGACCAATCCTTAAGGAGTTCCAATGGCGGTTGAACGCACCATTTCCATCATCAAACCCGACGCGGTAAGCAAAAACGTGATCGGTGAAATCTACAGTCGTTTCGAGAAAGGCGGCTTACAGATCATTGCCGCTAAAATGGCCCACCTCAGCCGGGAAGATGCCGAGGGTTTCTATGCCGTCCACAAAGAACGCCCTTTTTTCAGGGATTTGGTCACCTTTATGATCTCGGGTCCGGTCATGATACAAGTCCTTGAGGGCGAAGATGCCGTTGCCAAAAATCGCGAGCTGATGGGGGCCACCAATCCAGCCCAGGCCGCCCCCGGCACGATACGCGCCGACTTCGCCGTCAGCATTGACGAGAATGCGGTGCATGGCTCCGACAGCTTGGAAAACGCCGAACTGGAAATCGCCTATTTCTTCGAGGCTAATGAACTTTGCCCTCGGACCCGGTAACGTGGAAGACTTGCCACCCGCATTGGATGCCACTACCCGGCAACCGCCGCAAACCGACTCGGTTGCGGAAACCGAGTCGGTTTTCAGGGAACGGGACGATGGTTTGAAAACCAATCTCCTCGGGCTGAACCGAAAGGCGATGGAGGACTATTTCCGCTCAATCGGCGACAAGCCGTTCCGGGCGGCTCAATTGCTGCAATGGATTCACCAGCGGGGCATTGATGACTTCGCTGCCATGACCAATCTGGGCAAACCCCTGCGCGCCTATTTGGCCGAACATTGCGAGATCCGCCCGCCGGAGATTGTCCAGTCACAACTGGCCGCCGACGGGGTGCGCAAATGGGTGCTGCAAGTCGATGCCAACAACCGCATCGAAACCGTTTTCATCCCCGAGGAAGGCCGCGGCACGCTCTGCGTGTCTTCCCAAGTTGGCTGCGCACTGGGTTGCCCGTTCTGCTCCACTGCGCAACAGGGCTTCAACCGCAACCTGAGCGTGGCCGAAATCATCGGCCAGCTTTGGGTTGCCCAACGTGAGTTGGGCGCGGAGCGGCGCATCACCAATGTGGTGTTGATGGGGATGGGCGAACCTTTACTGAACTTCGACAACGTGATCGCCGCCACCGAGTTGATGATGGACGATTTCAGCTACTGCCTGTCCAAGCGCCGGGTTACGCTAAGCACGTCTGGCGTGGTTCCCGCGCTAGACCGGTTAGCCCAAGTTAGCGATGTGAGTCTGGCGGTATCCTTGCATGCCCCGGATGACACCTTGCGTGACGAACTGGTGCCAATCAACCGTAAATATCCCATCAAAGAACTGCTGGCCGCCTGCAAACGCTACATTGGCAAAGATGCACGGCGCAAAGTCACCATCGAATACGTGCTGCTTGAAGGCATCAACGACAGCCCGGCCCATGCCAGGGCCTTGGCAAAACTGTTGGCCAACGTGCCATCCAAGGTCAATTTGATTCCCTTCAACCCCTTTCCAAATTCGCGCTACCGCTGCTCCAGCTTGGAGACAATCGCACGCTTTAGTGAAATAGTCCAACTCGCCGGGATCATCACCACGACTCGCAAAACGCGCGGCGTTGACATTGACGCTGCTTGCGGGCAATTGGTGGGAAGGGTAAGCGACAAAAGCAAGCGTCATTTCAGGCTCCAGGCGACAGCGTGATGAGACGGTTCGGCTTAGGGCTTGTATTGTTGGCCAGCATGGCATTGCTTGCTTGCTCCGATGACCCGCCGAAAGACACAGACATGCGAAGCACCACCGAATTGTATGTATTGAAAGGGGTCAAATACATGGAAAGCGGTCGTCTTGACGTGGCCCGACAGGACTTGGAACGTGCCGTCGAACTGGACGACAAAAACGCCGAGGCGCACAACGCGCTGGGTGTGCTATTCGAACGCCTGAATCGTCCTGAAGATGCGGAAAAGGAATATAAGCGGGTATTGACATTGGACGAAGGCAATTACGCGGCAATGAATAATTACGGACGCCTGGAATGTTCCCAAGGTAAATACGATCTAGCCATGAGGCGTTTTCAAATCCTCATCGACTCCAAGTTGTACCCAACGCCTTGGCTGGCTTTGACCAATGCCGGTCTTTGCGCCAAAAGCAAGGGTTCGGCTGTGGATGCCGAAACCTACCTGCGCAAGGCTTTGGAGATCAACCCCAATTTCCCCCCCGCCCTTTTGGAGTTGGCCAAACTCACTCTGGAGAACGGCAACTATCTTTCAGCCCGTGCCTTCCTGCAGCGTTACGAGACCCTGATCCAGCCTACGCCGGAATCGCTGCTTATCGGAGTGCAAACCGAACAAGCCCTTGGCAATTCCAAAGAAGCCGATGCCTATCGCAAGAAATTGCAAATAGTGTTTCCAGACAGCAAGGAAGCTTTGCGCTCCCGCAAAAGCCACGTCGCCCATTAACCCAATATCAACCATAACAAAATAGATTCAATGTCGGATAAAATTCAAGCGATTCGGGGCATGCACGATATTCTCCCCGATCAGGCCCCGCGTTGGCAGGGTGTCGAACGGGCTTTCCGCCAAGTGCTGGCAGCCTATGGCTATCAGGAAATCCGCCTTCCCATCGTCGAAAAAACCGAACTGTTCAAACGCTCCATCGGTGAGGTCACCGACATTGTCGAGAAGGAAATGTACACCTTCGACGACCGTAACGGCGATTCCCTCACCTTGCGCCCGGAAGGCACGGCGGGCTGTCTGCGCGCATGCTTGGAACATGGGTTGTTGCATCAGCCGTCACAACGGTTGTGGTACATGGGCCCGATGTTCAGGCACGAACGCCCGCAAAAGGGCCGGTACCGTCAATTTCAGCAGGTGGGCGTTGAAGCCTACGGCATGGCAGGGCCGGACATTGACGCCGAACTTATCCTGCTTGGCCGCCGGCTATGGAAGACGCTGGGCATCGAACATAAACTGGAATTGCAACTCAACTCGCTAGGCACATTGGAAGAACGCCTAGTGTATCGGGAAAAACTGGTCGGCTATTTCCGCGCCCATGTTGATGAGTTGGATGACGACAGCAGACGGCGGCTGGAAACCAATCCGTTGCGAATACTCGACAGCAAAAATCCGAATTTAGCCGGGGTGATGCAGGGCGCCCCTGCGCTGGACGAATACCTAGGCGAAGAGTCACTGACCCATTTTCAGGAGTTGACCCGAACCTTGGACGATGCCGGCGTGGCTTACACGCTCAATCCCCGCTTGGTCAGGGGTCTGGACTATTATTCCCGCACTGTGTTCGAATGGGTCACCACCGAACTGGGCGCACAGGGAACGGTCTGCGCGGGCGGGCGCTACGACGGCTTGATCGCCCAACTGGGCGGCAAAGCCTCCCATGCCATTGGGTTTGCTTTGGGCGTGGAGCGCTTGATTGATCTGCTCGCCGATCCCGAAAGCTTCGACGGGGCCGTTTGCCCCCATGCCTATTTCATCCGGGTGGGTAGCCTTGCCGAACGCAGCGGCGGATTGCTGGCAGAGCAACTCCGCGATGCCTTGCCGGAACTGAGGCTTATCGTCCATTGCGACGGCGGCAGCTTTAAAAACCAGTTCAAGCGGGCTGACAAGAGCGGTGCCGGCTTGGCACTGATCTTGGGCGAAGACGAGGCCAGGGAATTGACCGTCGGCGTCAAAAACCTGCGCAAGGCCGGCGAACAGGCCACCCTTAAGCAGTCCGAACTGATACCCTATCTTCAATCATTAATTTAACGAGGCGGCGAATGGACGATTATATTTCCGAAGAACAGAGCGTCGAAGCGCTCAAAAAATGGTGGCAAGAAAACTACACATCGATTTTATGGGGGCTGGTCTTAGGGTTTGCAGTCCTAACTAGCTGGAACATTTGGCAAAGCACAAAACAGCGCAAGGCAGATGAAGCCTCCGGACTCTACCAACAATTACTCAAGGCAGTGGATGCCAAACAGGCAGAACCAGCGATCAAGCTCAGCGAGCGCATCATCGAACAATTTCAAGGAAGCACTTACGCCACTTACGCCACCTTGTTCGCCGCAAAACTGAAAGCCGAAGCCGGCGATCTGGCTGGGGCCAAGAAAGCACTCAGCGACCTGTTGGCGGCAAGCAAGGATGGCGACATCAAGCATCTGGCTAGGTTGCGCCTCGGTGAGGTCTTGTTGGCCTTGGGCGAAAACGAAGCCGCGCTGAAACTATTCGAACCTTTGAAACCGCGTGACATGGGCAAGTACGAAAGCCTTTACGAAGAACTGAAAGGGGATGTCTATGCCACCTTGGATCGCACCAGCGAAGCCTTGGCCGCTTATGAACTTGCCAAGGAAAAAGGCGATGCCACGCCTTTACTGGAATTGAAGATCAACAACTTGGCCGTCGATTCGGCAAGCACCCCGGCCCCGGCCCAGTGATGCGCCGTCTCCTCCTCCTCTTTGTTGTCGCCCTGCTCACGGGTTGTGCGGGACTGGAAGCCGCCAAGGATGCCTATGACAGTTTGACCGAATCCGTTTTTGGCAAAGACAATGCGGAACCCCCGCATGCACTGGCCGAAGACTTCGAGCCGAAAATGCTGGTGACGGTCCGGTGGAAAGAAGGCATCGGTGATGGTTCCGGCGGGCAGAATATCAACCTAGTGCCGGCGGTGACCGAGGACAGTGTCTTGGTTGCCGACTACAAGGGTTTGCTTGAGTCGCGCAACCGCCTGACGGGTGAAAAACGCTGGGAGGTTGAAACTGAACTGAAACTCTCATCCGGGCCCGTGCTGCACAAGGATAAAATCATACTAGGCACCAAAGATGCCGAAGTTGCCGCGTTTGCCGTGGCGGACGGTACTTTGCTGTGGAAATCCATGGTCACCAGTGAAGTCGTTGCCCTGCCCGCCGTCGCCAACGGCATTGTGGCGGTGCGTGGCAGCGATGGCCGCATCACCGGTTTGGACGAAAAAGACGGAACCACCCTCTGGACCCATGAACGGACTGCCCCGCCCTTGGCAGTCAGAAGCAAAGGCGGGCCGGCCATTGCGGGCACTTTGGTGGTCGATGGTTTTGGCGGGGGTAAACTGCTCGCGTTGCGCCTCAAGGATGGTCAAACGGAATGGGAGGCGGTTGTCGCCTTGGCCAAGGGACGCTCCGAGATTGAGCGATTGGTGGACATTAACGCAACCCCGGTGGTCAAGGGGGACACCTTATACGTTTCCGGCTACCAAGGCGGGGTCGCCGCCGTTTCCCAGAGTGACGGCGAAGTGCAATGGAGGCAGGAAAAACTTTTTTCCCATTCTGGCCTAACCGGCAACAAACGTTCGCTGTTCCTCTCCGACGCATCCAGCGATGTCTGGCGGTTGGACATGCGCAATGGCAATGATATGTGGAAACAAAACGAACTCCATCAACGCCGCCTGACCCCGCCGGTTCCGGTGAAGGATAAGCTGGTGGTGGGTGATTTTGAAGGTTACGTGCATGTGTTGTCGCAAGATGACGGCAGCTTGCTTGCTCGCGTCGAGTTGGATGGCAGTCCGATTGAAGCCACTCCTGTTGTGTTTGAAGATATCGTTTACGTGTATACCACTGGCGGCAACCTCGCCGCCTTATCCTTGGAATAATTATGCTGCCTGTCGTCGCCCTAGTCGGACGCCCCAATGTGGGCAAATCGACCCTGTTCAATTTTCTCACCCAGACCCGTAATGCCTTGGTGGCCGATTTTCCCGGACTGACTCGCGACCGCCAATACGGGCAAGTGCGGCGGGGTGAGCGGCCCTTTTTGGTGGTGGACACGGGTGGCATCATCGAGCAGGCGGAAGGCATCGAAGACCACGCCATGCGCCAAGTCTGGGCCGCGCTGGATGAAGCCGACCTCGTTCTGTTCATGGTCGATGCCAGGGCCGGGATTAATTCAGCCGATGAGGCCATTGCCCGGAAGCTGCGCAAGAACGGCAAGCCCGTGCTGCTGGTCGCCAACAAAATCGACGGGCTTAACAATTCGGAAGAAAAATTGGCAGAATTTTTCCAGATGGGGCTGGTCGGCCAACCGTTCGGCATAGCCTCCTCCCACGGCATCGGCATCCCGGAATTGCTTGCAGAAATTTACCAGCGGCTGCCGCCGCCGGAAACCGAGGCAGAAGACGATGAAACCGCCCCCGGCATCCGTGTCGCCATCATCGGACGGCCCAATGTCGGCAAATCAACCTTGGTCAACCGTTTGCTCGGCGAGGAGCGGGTGGTGGTGTTCGACCAGCCCGGCACCACCCGGGACAGCATCTTCATACCCTTCGAGCGCGACGGCAAGCAATACACCCTGATTGACACTGCCGGCATACGCAGGCGCTCGCGGGTGGAGGAGTCCGTCGAGATATTCAGCATCATCAAAGCCATGCAAGCCATGGAAAAGGCCCATGTCGTCGTCTACTTGATCGACGCCAGCGAAGGCGTGACCGACCAGGATGCCAATTTGTTGGGTCAGGTGGTGGAATCCGGGCGCGGCCTGATTATTGGCCTGAACAAATGGGATGGCTTGACACCCGACCACCGCGAGCAGATCAAACGCCAAATCGACATCAAATTGCCTTTCCTCGATTTCGCCTCCAAGCATAACCTTTCCGCCCTGCACGGAACCGGCGTGGGCAAGCTATTGGAGCAGGTTGACCGCATCTACCGCTCCGCTGGCCAAACCGTCACCCCCAACAGACTCACCGAAATCCTGCAACACGCCCAAGACACCCACCAACCCCCGTTGGTTCGAGGCCGGCGCATCCGCCTCAAATATGCCCACCAAGGCGGCCACAACCCGCCCACCATCGTCATCCACGGCAACCAGACCGAAAACGTCCCCCCGTCCTATAAGCGTTTTTTGATTGCCACTTTCCGCAAAGCCTTGAGTATAGAAGGCTCGCCCATCAAGCTGGAATTCAAGACCGGCGATAACCCTTATAAAGACAATAAGAACGAACTCAATCCAAGGCAGCTTGCCAAGCGCAAGCGGATGATGAAGCATGTGAAGAAATAAAATTGCATAAAATCGCTGGCGCGATTTTATATGATCGAAAACGCTGTAAGGCAGAACGAAGCGCGACGGGGTTTGCAACCCCGTCGCTTACGTTTCGTGCCTGCCGATCATGTCAGCCACGAAGCATTACGGACGGGATTACAAATCCCCGTAGGGCGGAACCATGGACGGGTTCCGTAGCATGATGGACGAGGACACCCCCATTTACAAGAAGGAATAAATGTCCTAAACTGCTACACTGATTGTATGTACAAAAGAGCATTTCAGTGGCGTTAATTATCTCCCAAAAGATCAGGATCAAACTGGCAAACAAAGTGCCAGCCGTTAGCCAGACGGAGATAGAGCAATGCTTTGCCACCCGAGACAGAAGTTTCCTAGAAGATACCAGAGAGAAAAACCGTACTCTCCCGCCAACTCAGTGGTTTATATCCGACACATTCATGGGAAGATTGCTCAAAATAGTCTTTATCGAATGCCCAGACGGTATCGTCGTCATTAAAACGGCTTATGACCCAGACGAAAATGAAAAGCGTGTCTACCAAAAATATTCCACACCTATATAAGCAAGTAAAAAACCAAACTAATTTACAAAGAGGGTGAATATGAACGCTGAAACCGTTAAGAACGTGATTGAAGCCGTCGATAACGATGACCGTTGGGACAATGGCGAATTAGGCAGAGACGAACAGTTCGTCAGCGTGGCAAACAATACCCCAGACCAACAAGCTGCTTTGGATGAAGCCTTGGACCTTCAGATGATTTCCATCAGGTTGCCAAAATCCATGATCGAGGACTTTAAATTCATCGCCGAAGTGAATGGACTCAAATACCAGACTTTAATGCGTCAAGTATTGGCACGTTTTGCAGACATGGAAAAGAAAAACATGCAGAAGAAAGCGGCGAACCGGCAAATCGCACTTCGCAAAATCGGATAGAATAGAAGGCGGGGTAACGTATTTTTGTTGCCCGGCTTTTCTGGATGCATTAGGTAAGATAAAGCCCTGCCCCACCTACCCGGCGTACCTATTTTTAGTGACTATTTTTCGAGTGGGATGGGAGTTGTATTGCCCGCAAGTCCCGCTTCCTTTGTTAATTTATTTTAAAAATAATCAACACCTGTGTAGCGTAGGTGTACAATACAAAATTAGGCTTTTTAACCCGTTGGAGACAAGACATATGGCAACCCTTGGAAGACCTTTCAAATTTCCTGATCCAACGGACTATCCTCCTAAGATCCCGGCAGTCCTTTGTCCGGCTGATCGCGTTATAAAATTATATAATCAAGGTACAAACCAGCAAGCTCAGAGGATTTCTCAATCTGTGCGCGATTGGTTTTATAGTGCAGCGCACAACGCAGGCTGGGGCGGTGCTCATTTCCTTCCTGAAGTTCAGTCCAATCATGGTGCTGGCTGCATTCTTTGGGTCGGTTATCGTGGAGTACCTCAACCTCTTCAAATTATAAATCAACAAACCTTGTTGATTATTCAGGATTCACCAAACGAAGATTAAGCTAGGTATGTTGGGCAACAGTTCTATTGTTATCCAACATTTCAAATTACTAAGCGTTAAACGCACGGTAAGGCGCAATAGCGGTACTCCGCGTATTGCGCCGTATGATTAAACCTCGCCTAAGCTGAAGTAGGTTAACGAAGCGGGCCTGGGTATGCGAAATGGGCGCGACGGGGTTTGCAACCCCGTCGCCAACGTTTTGTGAGAAGCCACGTCCATCCGGCACGGCAGGGCCGCAGGATGCGCGGAGAAACAAACCGCATCGTTCGCGATTAATATGCCTACTCCGACACCACTCTTTTCAGGTTAATTAAGTACACCTAGGATGATCACGTTTCTGTTCTGGAACCTCAAACGAAAAAACCGCCTGACTATACTTGGCCGTCTAGTAAAAAAACACGGCATTGATATGATCATGCTCGCGGAGAGTTCCCTTGGCATCACCGATGTGCTTCTTGAATTGAATTCCGGCGATGATTCATCCTCCTTTCACTACAACCCTGGCAACTGCGAACGTATAGCTATATATTCAAAGTTTGCCAAAGCTCATGTTTCTCCAATTCATGAAGACCATACCATAACGATTCGGCACTTGAAACCTCTTGGTACCCGCGATATGTTGGTTGCTGTTGCTCATCTGCCGAGCAAGCTTCACCAGTCCATTGCTAGCCAATCGTTTGCCATCACGGAGATTGCAAAAGACATCTCCAGAATGGAGGAAAAAATTGGACATAAACGAACTCTGCTTGTTGGTGACCTGAACATGAATCCGTTCGAGTACGGCATCGTTGCAGCTTCTGGATTGCATGCGACGATGGACCGAAGAATTGCGATGAAGGGGAAACGGATTATAGGCGGTAAATCCTTTCCGTTTTTCTACAACCCGATGTGGAACCTATTCGGGGATGCATCGCCCGGACCTCCCGGCACCTATTATCGAAGGGAAAGCGAGCAAGTTGCCTATTTCTGGCATATGTTCGATCAAGTTCTTTTGCGACCCGAACTATTGCCGATGTTTCAGAATGGAAATTTGTCCATAATCGACTCAGACGGAGAAACTTCGTTTCTCACTAAAAATGGCATCCCTGACGAGAAGGTTGCATCCGATCATTTACCGATATTATTCCGGCTAAACTGCTAATACCTTGGAGAAACCAATGACTAATACAAATGATGATCTATGGCCGGTCGACTTGGCTGTAGAACCAACAGACAAGGCTCCCTTGCTCATTCTTCGCGAACAAGCCGCGAAGTTGGGAGAGAAAACATCCAATATCATCGAGGGGGTGGTGACTGCCGATCCAAATGCTGACGGAGAATCGCTGGATGTAAGGTTATCCATTGTGGCACCGGCTCTCGGGGGCTACGAGTATGTCCTGCTCCGTCTAGTCCAACCACCTGATCTTTATCCCGTATCTTTGGAGTTTGAGGGGAAAGGTTGGGTTGCAAACGAAGAAAGAGGTTTCAAGCAATATCTTGGGAGTCTCTTCAACTCGGCAAGAACGCGGAAAATTATTAGCAACCTCATCGCACAAAGCAAGAACTCCTAACGCGGTAAGGCGCATTCGTGCGCAATGGCGGTACTCCGCGTATTGCGCCGTATGATTAGACCTGCATCATTACAACAGAATTTAGAGCGTTTCACTCAATGAATTTATGCTATCCCGCCCATTTTGAGCCACAACAACCCTCTGGCTACTTTGTGCAATTTATTGATTTCGATAATGCCATCACCCAAGGAGAAACCCTTGAAGAGTGCAAAGCCCATGCCCAAGAAGTCTTATCGCTGGTTATTGAAGACATGCTAGAAGGCGGCAAAGAAATTCCTACGCCATCACATTCAGCCGATGCATTCTTCATTGCGCCAGAAAGTATTATCCAATCCAAAATCTTATTAAGCTGGGCAAAAAAAACTGAAAACTTCGGTTATAAAACTAATGGTCTTTCATCATGAAAGACTCGGATTTTTCATTGTCCCCACGCTCTGCGCCCATCGTTAAACATCAAGTCCCGCCGGGCCAAAAACGCTGTCATTCTTGCAGGATGCGGGGATCCATCGCCATGGACGGTAACCCACCAAAATCCTAAGTAATTGATTTAATATACAAATCCGTCAGCGTTACGCGGTTGCCTGAATCCGTCTTGTATTTTTTCACCTAAGGGCAATCAGAATTGCCGTTCAAAGGTCGCAGAAGGACCCCTTCCCGCGTAAAATAGGCCGCTTACCAACAGAATTTAGAGAAAGGCTCATGCCCAATTACAAAACACAATCCATTCGTACCATCGCCTTGGTCGGCCACGGGGCCGCAGGCAAAACCACATTGGCGGAAGCGCTTCTTCATGCTGCCGGCGCGATCAAAAATAAAGGCACTGTCGAGAAGGGCAATACCGTCTGCGACTTCGATCCCCAGGAAAAATCCGACGGGCATTCCTTATATAGCGCACTCACTCACTACGACTATGAAAACACCCGGGTTCACTTAGTGGACACTCCGGGTTACCCGGATTTTGCCGGCCAAGCCATCGCCGCTTTGGCGGCTGTCGAAACCGTCTTGGTCGTCATCAACGCCCAGACTGGCATCGAACTGATGACCGAGCGCATGATGCGCTGGGCCAAAGAGCGCCAGCTTTGCACCATGATTGTGGTCAACAAAATTGATGCCGAAAATGTTGATCTGCCCACCTTGCTTGATGAGATTCGCGGGCGCTTCCGTGGCATCGTGCTCGACCTGCCCGCCCATGGCGCACAAGACGTGGTGGAGGTTCTGGAGCATGACAGCGGCGACTCCGATTTCGGTTCCGTTTCAAAAGCGCACAGCGAACTGATTGAACGGATTGTCGAAGAAGACCTAGTGCTGCTGGAGAAATACCTGGAGGAGGGCGAAGAACCCAAGCTTTCCGAAATCCATAACCCGTTTGAAAGCGCCTTGCGGGCGGGTTTGGCCCCCATTCTGTTCACTTCCGCAAAGACCGGCGCGGGGATTCGTGAATTGTTGCATGTCATCAGTGCCCTTGCCCCCAATCCAACCGAGGGCAATCCGCCGCCGTTCCACCGGGGCGAACCCGGCGGTGCCGGCGAATCTTTCCATGCCGAACCGGACCCGGAACAACATGTTCTGGCCCATGTCTTCAAAGTCGTATCCGACCCCTACATGGGCAAGGTCGGTGTGTTTAGAGTGCATCAGGGTACGATTAGAAAAGATGCACAGCTTTTTGTCGGCGATGGCAAGCGCCCGTTCAAAGCAGCCCATCTTTATTGCCTTCAGGGCAAAGAATTTGAGGAAGTGGATGCCTTGGTGCCAGGTGACATCGGCGCAGTTGCCAAGGTTGAAG
>Ga0268283_1001312_pt1 | contig 12355 bp, 10 predicted proteins | sample saktaG_13_FD_190140 | JGI IMG/M metagenome (GOLD analysis project Ga0268283, IMG submission 190140) | Saline water microbial communities from Sakinaw Lake, British Columbia, Canada - sak_2013_06_06_36m | ecosystem: Environmental > Aquatic > Non-marine Saline and Alkaline > Saline ... | reverse complement strand
AGCACCACGGCTCCCAGAAGAGAAAACCCCAGAAGGCCGTTATGGAGAAAAAACCGCAAGGCAAATTGTGGGTTGACTGCCATGAGAATTTCAGGATTTCCCGAAATGGCCCGGATGCCGAGTAAGGCAATGACGGCAAACCAGATGATCATTACCGGCCCGAACAATTTTCCAATGCGACCGGTTCCATGGCTTTGAGCCCAAAAAAGGAGAAACAAGACCAGGCAGGTCAAGGGTAGCACCATTGGTTTGGCTTGGGTGGTGGCCATTTCCAGCCCTTCCAGGGCGGAAAGGACGGAAATGACCGGGGTAATAAGACCATCTCCGTACAACAGGGCCGAACCAAAAAGCCCGCTAAAAACCAGCCCTCTCCCCAATCTGGGGCCAAGATTCTTATGCAGCAGGGCCAGCATGGCGAAAATCCCGCCTTCACCCTCATCATTGGCTTTCATGATGAATAAGGCATATTTTATGCTTACCACCAGGGTCAGAGACCAAAAAATCAGCGAAACCAATCCCAGTACATTTTCGGATGACGGCATGAGGGAGCCCTGGCCGGTAAAGCAGACTTTCAGAGCGTACAGGGGACTGGTGCCGATATCGCCAAAAACAACGCCCAGTGCCCCGATGATTAGAACATGGGTCTTTTCTGTGAGCTTATGGCTCATAGGATAATACGAATCCCTTCCTCAAGACTTCTCTAAACGTATCTACTCATGCCGGTTAGAGCTCTCCCACCATACCGGTGTCATTTCCAGACGCGCCGCCTCCACCAGACCATCAATGGCTTGCTGGGATTCCGATGTGGTTTGAAAACCCGGCAATTGCCTGGTATGGCTAATGAGATCCACGGCATCATCCACAGAGATGGTCTTAAGGTGGATGACCAGGTCATACAGGGTCGCATCCCAGGCGTCGGCCTCATAGAGGTATAAGGCCCATTTGCGCCGTTCATCATCATCCCGCATGATGATCTCCCGTGCTTTATCGGCCGAGATGCCCTCCCGTTTTACTTCATCTTCCACCCGGGCTTCTAATTCACCCACAATACGGACCTTGAGAACATGAGGAATATTCTGCAGAAAAAAGTGTCCGAAAAGGCCATGATACACGACATTGTCTTTTTGCATATGTTTCAGGAGGGCGGCGCGGATATAGGTGATATATTTTTCTTTATTATGCGTAAGGCGCTCCAGGATCGACGGGGCGTCCTGAATGGCCCGAATCAGTTTAATCTCTGAAATGTTATATTCCTTTGAGGCCTCCAGTAAAATTTCCCGGGAAATGCATTCATACCCTAATTTTTTGGCCAATTTTTCCGCGACTTCCTTGCCGCGGTTGTAGGAACCGCGGGATATGGTAATAATGGACATAGTTGATCCTTCATATAAAAGCTTATTTTCAATAAGATAAATACAGCATAAAAGAGGGTTAAAGTCAATTTGAAATGGAGTTGAACGCGCCGTATCGGGGATCGGTTTTAACTACAGTTCGCGTTCGTACCACAGGACCTTGTTGAAGATCAGGCCGCAGGGCTCTCCCTGCCGAAAGATCTCCCGCTTCCGGTTCTTTTGAACGCGCACCGTCACATCGCCGATTAAAACCCGGTAGTCGATGATGTCGCCAAGGAATGTAAGCCGTTTGACGATACCCCGGACCCCGCCAGCATGCACGAAATCAATCTCGGACGGCCTTGTGGCAAGTGTCATTCGCCGGCCCTTCGCCAGCGGGGGAAGCGTCGCATTCACGGGTCCGGCACTTTTCACCCCTTCGATCCAGACAGCGCCATCTTCGAGTTCAACGGGAAGAAAATTGGAAAGGCCGATGAATCCGAAGACAAACTGGTTCGCCGGCCTCTGGTAGATGTTCAGCGGCGTGTCGATCTGCTGCACCCTGCCATCGGACATGACCAGAATCCGGTCGGAGAGCGCCATGGCCTCCGACTGATCGTGAGTGACATAGATGATCGTGAAGCCGAATTTTCTCTGGAGATCCTTGATCTCGAACCGCATCTCCTCGCGAAGCTTGGGATCGAGATTGGAAAGCGGCTCATCCAGCAGCATGACCGTGGGGTTGATGGCAATGGCGCGGGCAAGGGCGATCCGCTGTTTCTGGCCGCCGGAAAGCTCATTGGGATAGGTTTTCTCGCTGCCGGTAAGGCCCGTATAGGTAATTGCCCGCAGGGTCCGCTCCGCGACCTCGGCCTTTGGCAGCTTCCGGATCTGGAGGGGAAAGGCGACATTGTTAAAGACATTTAAATGCGGCCAGACGGCAAAGGCCTGAAAGACCATGCCAAAGTCCCGCTTTTCCGGCGGCAGGTAGTATTTTTTAAAGCTGGAGGAAAACAGCTTTTCGCCGACGGTGATCTCTCCCTCGTCAAGGTCCTCGAAGCCGGCGATCATCCGGAGCGTTGTTGTCTTCCCGCATCCGGACGGCCCGAGCATGGAAAAACACTCGCCCCTCGGGATCTCGATATTGAGACGGTTGACGGCAATCACCTTCCCGAAGCGTTTGGTGACATCTTGTAGTTTGACGTGTGACATGGCTATACCCCCTCGATCCGGGACCGGGTGATCCGTTTGATGACCAGTTGCCCGACAATGATGATGACCAGGGCGACCGACGCCAGTGTTGCCGCATAGACCGTTTCGCCGTCTTCGTTGAGGGCGTAAATTGCCACGCCGATCGTGCGCGTTGTCGGTCCATAGAGAAGAACCGAAGTGGTCAGCTCCCGCAGGGCCGGTAAAAAGATCAGAAAAAAAGCCGCAACCATTCCCGGTTTAATCAGGGGGATGACGATGTCCTTCAGCGTCTGCCAGTGGGTGGCGCCGCAAGCCCGCGCCGCTTCCTCGAGCGAGTCGTCCACCTGCTCCAGCGCTGCGGAGTTTGATTTCAGGGAAAAAGCCATGTAACGGGCGATGTAAGCCACAAAAATAATCCAAGCCGTGTTGTAGAGATTGATCCCGAACTTCCCGCTCCAGACCAGGATGACCCCCAGTGCGATGACCGTTCCCGGGACCGAAAACGGAAGGACCCCTAAGAATTCCAGGATGAACTTCCCCCGCACTTTCATCTTGACGATCGTGTAGGAGATCAGCGTGCCCACGATCATCGTCACGAATGCCGCTCCAAGAGACAGGTAAAAGCTGTTCCAGATCGCATCCTTTGTCATCTTCCACTGAAAGAGAATGTACTTGAGGTTGTCAAAACCCATGTTTTCCATCGTGAAACGGATGCCGTAGGTCTTCAGCGATCCCACGAGGAAGATCGTCATCGTGGGCAGAACGACCGTGATCAGGATGTAGAGGATACTGAAGATCAGAAGGGGGATCTTGAGGCCGCGAAGTTTCAGCAGCATCGGCCGCATGCTTTTTCCGGCAATGACCTGGAATCTGCCCGCTTTCAGAACCAGGCTCTGGAGGTAGAGGATGAGCCCTGCTGCGATGATCAGTATCGAAGAGAGAATGGTTCCGGTCCGGATCGCGACAAAGCTGCCGCCGCTCTGGTAAATCTGCTCGTAAATCTTGGTCGGAATGTTGTAGATCCCTCTTTCCGTTCCCAGGATGGCGGGCACGCCGAAATGGGCGAGGGAGTAAAGGGCCACCAGCAGTGCTCCGGCGGCAATGCTCGGCATCATGAGCGGCAGGGTGATCCTTCGCGTGATCGTGATAAGACCTGCCCCGGAAATCCGGGCCGATTCTTCAAGGGTCGGGTCCATCCGCTCCAGGGCCCCGGCCACCTGGATGAAGACAAAGGGAAACAGGTACATCGTCTCCACGGCAATGATCCCGGAAAGGCTGTAAATGTTGAAGAGTGATCCGTCCCATCCGAAAAGGCCGGAAAGAAACTTGTTGATGTATCCCGATCGCGGGGACAGGAGCATCTTCCAGGCCAGGGCGCCGATAAAGGAAGGGAGCATAAAGGGAACCAGGAAAAGAACCTTCATTGTTTCCTTGAAGGGAAGATCGGTCCGGGAGACCAGCCAGGCAAAGAAAACGCCGATGATGGTGCTGAAAAAAGTCACCCCGCCCGCAATGACCAGTGAGTTCTTCAGTGCCTCGTAGGTGTCGGGCCGGCTCAGGATATTGACGATGTCACGGGTGTTCAGGCTGCCGTTGACGAACAGGGCTGTCCACAGGATCAGGATGACCGGAACGGCGACGACCAGGACAAGGATCAATACGGATACGGCCAGAAGGATCTCGGCAATACCGAAGGAGCCGATCAGTTTACGGATCATGATTCCCCCTCCGCATCCGCGCCGCGATTTTCAAACCACTTCAGGTCCCGAAATTTCAGACCCACCGGATCACCGGCCCGGAAAGGTATTCCTCCCTGCCCCGCATCCCGGACATCCTGCTGGACGCGCAGAATCTTTCCACCGACGGCGACGCGGTAATCAATCGTGGCACCCAGGTAAATCACCCGCTGGATCGTCCCCTGGCCATGACCCTCCTGGTGGATCAGTTCGATATCATAGGGCCTGCAGCCGGCAATCAGCTCATGACTCGCCGGTCCAGGCACCCCTGGGGAACCGGACAACCGAGCAACGCATCGCTTTCGCGGATAAAAACCTGCCCGTTGCGATATTCGAACGGGATGAAGTTTGATATTCCCATGAATTTGAATACAAACGGATCGATTGGTTTTTCATAAATATCGTCGGGAGGGCCGATCTGACGGATTCGTCCGGCTTTGTCCATAACGGCTAACCGGTCCGAAATGGCCAGGGCCACTTCCTGGTCATGTGTCACATAGAGGATGGTGACGCCTGTCTGCTTTTGCAGCGTGGTAATTTCAAAGCGCATTTCTTCGCGGAGATTGGCATCCAGATTGGAGAGAGGTTCATCCAGGAGCATGACCCTGGGCCTTGAAACAAGCGCCCTGGCCAGGGCGACCCGCTGCTGCTGGCCGCCGGAAAGCTGAAAGGGCATTCGGGTTTCCAGACCGGTCAGGTTGACGAGATGGATGGCGGCCAGGGTCCGCTCCTTTGCTTCAGCAGCTTCAATTTTCTGCATATGCAGCGGATAGACGATATTTTCATAAACACTCTTGTGGGGCCAGACCGCATAGTCCTGAAAGACCATGCCGATCTTTCTCGCCTCCGGTGGCAGGTGGATGTTGTCCTGGGCATCGGAGACCAACTGGTCTCCGATAAATATTCTGCCATCCGTCAGGCGCTCAAAACCGGCGATCAGTCGGAGAATAACCGTTTTCCCGCAACCGGATGGCCCGAGGAAGGTAAAACACTCTCCGTCCTGAATGGTGACGCTGAAATCAGAAATAATCCGGTGATCGCCATAGGTCTTACCGACCTTTTCCAATGTCACATCCGCCATGTCGGTTCCTTTTCTTCAAGGAGATACGCCGCTTCACAAGTGGGAAGGCTGCTGCAAGCCGCTAATTTTTTTCTCTTAGAATCGCGGTGAACTTCTTGATGATTTCCTCTTTTTCATTCATTGTTTTGATGTAATCCAGCTTCATGGCCCTTTCAACGGCCTGATCCGCGGGAACCAGCCCCATATCCGTCGATACCGCCACATCGGTCCGAATGGGAAGCGTACCGCTTGCCGCAATGAGCGTCTGGCCTTCTTTTGAAAGCAAAAAATCGATGAATTTCTCGGCGGACTTGCGGTTCCCGGTACCTTTCATGATAGCGATCGGACTCGGCACCACCAGCATTTCCCTGGGGAAGACAAATCCCAGGTAGGCGCCTTTCTTGATCTTGTCGATGGTGATATAATCCACGGCAAGGGTCGCCAGCAGATCGCCCGATGCCGTATCGTCGATGACTTGTCCGGAGCCCTGCCCCATGATGGCGCCGTTCCTGGCCAGTTTTTCAAAATATTCCCACCCCATGGTATTGACCATCATGGCGACACTGACAAAGGAAGTGCCGGACAGGGCCGGATTGGCGATGCCAACCCCGCCCTTGAAACGGGGATCGAGAAGATCGGCCCAATCTTTTGGCGGAACGGTCACCTTTTTGGTGTTGTAGGCAATGCCGAGGGTGCCCAGACGTGCCGGTGTGAAGAAGCTGTCCGGATCCTTTACCGGACTTTCCACGTATTTCGCCTCCGGGGAGACGTATGGCTCAAGCAGACCGTCCTGTTTCAGCTTGTAGAAATCGGGGACCTCGCTGTGCCACAGGACATCGACGGTCATTTTGCCGGATTGGCGCTCGGCGGCGATTTTGGCCATCAGCTTGCCGGCTCCTGCAGAGTAATAATCAAAGACGATATCGGGATGTTTTTTAACAAAGGCGTCGCGGAGGCTTCCGATGAGACTTTCCTTCATGGACGTATAAACCATGAGTTTTTCACCGGCGGCTGCCAGGGAAACGGCGCCGGACAGAAATACGGATGCAACCAGAAACCATAAAGTTTTTTTCATATTCTCCTCCTTTTCTTGTAAAGGCTCATCAAAAAAGCGGGATTTATCTGAAAATCACCCCGGCGAGCCGCATCAAAGAATGGCATGAAAACCGGTTTGTGTATGGTATATAAGGCGGTATCCGAATTGTCAATGCATGAGTCAGACAGACCGTCGTTACACCCGGACACCGGAAAGGATGCCATCTATCGGACCCGCGTCCCTGGAAAAGCCGCTCATGATCACGTCGGGCTTGATGATTGACCGGGTTACGACGAAAAGCATCATGACCTCACGGCAGGACAACTTTCGGCAGTAGAAATTGTTATTGACTTGAAACGTTGAAATTCATACAGGGATAACGTGAATTTTATCGATGCACCCTAAAATAAAACCTGTTGCGGGTTTATCCGGAAATATATAAACAGAAGTTGGGCGACGAGCCCTTCCTCGTGCAATTGCTCCAGAAGCGCAGCAATTCACGGGTTCTGCCCGGATTGCATAAAGAAACCGTATCTCGAGTCCGAGCAGGACAACGACGCGAGGATGTCGCAATGAAGAGCGAAGAAACAAGGAAGAGGTTTTTGCATGAGTGATCAACAGACAACCGGATTTCATCGTATCAAAAACCCACGCCTGACGGTGGCGCTGCTCCTGGTTATTTTAATCGCCGTGGTCACCGTGCTTGGAATAGACATCGATGCTCGCGCCTCGGCGTCAATCCGTATCGGAGTTCTGGCGCATAAGGGGACGGATATCTGCAGGGAAATGTGGCAGCCCACGATAGTCTATCTTGGCAAGGCATTGCCCGGCCGTCAGTTCGTTCTGGTGCCGCTGCGATTCGAGGAAATCGAGCCGGCGGTCAAGAACAAGTCGATTGATTTTTTGATCTGCAACTCCGCGATCTATGTTGATCTGGAGGTAAGGTACGGCGTTAGTCGGACCATGACCCTGCGCAATCTGGTAGGGACGCAAATCGTGTCGGAATTCGGCGGCGTTATCTTCTGCCGTGCAGATCGCAGTGACCTGAATGGCTTGAGGGATGTTCGCGGTCAACGTTTTGCGGCCGCCAGGGAAACCTCATTCGGTGGATGGTACATGGCCTTGCGTGAATTCAGGTCGGCAGGCATTGACCCCGAGCGGGACTGCGCCCGACTAATCTTTCTGGGCAATCACCCCGCAGTGGTTCGTGCGGTTCTCTCCGGCGAGGTGGATATCGGGACCGTGCGCACCGATACAATTGAGCGCATGGCTGCTAACGGCGAGATCCGGATGGATGAGATTCGGGTCATTACTGCCGATGTTGCGCCAGGGTCGCGGTCCACTTTTCCCTACTTGCTCAGTACTCGCCTCTATCCAGAATGGCCGTTTGCAAAACTCTCCGATACAACCGATGAGCTCTCACGCGAGGTGACCGTGGCACTGCTGACCATGCCTGCCGATTCACCTGCCGCCCTGGCGGCACAAAGCGGGGGATGGGGCGTCTGTCTCGACTATACCAGTGTCCATGACTGCTTGCGCGAGCTACGGCTGCCGCCGTATGAACACTACGGTCAAATGAGCTGGCCGGACATGTGGCGGCAATATTGGCCATGGCTGGTAGCGATCACGGCGTTGATAGTCGCGTTGCTGGGAGCATTGGTGCTTCTTCGCGGCAGGCAGCTTGCGGTGATGATGGTCAGCGGCCGGAACCGGCTGCTGCTTGCGTCCGCGGGGGAAGGGATTTGTGGTATAGATATTAACGGGATCACGACGTTTGTCAATCCGGCGGCCAATATAATACTGGGATATACGACCGGGGAACTGCTCGGCAAGAACCTGCATGCCCTCACGCATCACACAAAACCGGACGGCCTACCCTATCCGAGCCATGAATGCCCAATCTTCATGGCCTGCATCGACGGCACGGTTCATCAGGGAAGCGATGAGTTCTTTTATCGCAAGGATGGAAGCGCCATTCCGATATCGTATTCCAGCCGGCCAATCGTTAACATGGGAAAGATCAGTGGGGCGGTTATCTGTTTTCAAGACATCACCGAGCAAAAACGGGCCGATGAGGCGCTGAAATCTTCTTTATCTTTACTCAGCGCTGCCTTGGAATCCACTGCCGATGGTCTGCTCATCGTTAACAGTGAAGGCAAGGTTACAAAATATAATCAAAAATTTGCCGAGATGTGGAAAATGCCGGAAGATGTCCTATCCAGCCATGATGACGATGTTCTAATTAACCGGGTTCTGAAACAGATAGCAGATCCCGGGCATTTTTTATCCAAAGTCAGAGAAATGTACTCCATGCCGGAGGCACTGAGTTTCGACCAGATAGAGTTTAAGGATGGCCGCATTTTCGAGCGATACTCCCAACCCCAAAAAATAGGAAATCTTGTTGTAGGTCGTGTGTGGTCCTTTCGCGACGTCACTGCGCGCAAGCAAGCCGTGGATGCGCTGCGAAAGAGCGAGGCAAGCTTGCGGGAGGCGTATGACATCGCCCGATTGGCCCGGTGGGAACTAGATTTGGCTTCCAACCACTTCGTGTGGTCGGATGGAGTTTTCGAGTTGCTCGGGGTCAATCGTGAGAATTTTGCCACCACCTATGAGACTTTTCTGGACATCGTTCATCCCGACGATCGCGCCCAGATTGATCTTACTTACCGAATGTGCATCGAGGAAAAGAAGCCGAAGGAGATAGAGCACCGGTTGCTGATTAACAATGGCCGTATCAAATGGGTGAGCGCGATGGGCCGCACCGAGTGCGATGAAGCTGGCAATCCCGTCCGCTTTATCGGTACTATCCAGGACATCACCGAACGAAAGCTGGCAGAGGAGGATCAGGCTAAAATCAAATCCCAGCTTCAGCAAGCACAGAAAATGGAGGCCATTGGATCGCTTGCCGGCGGCATTGCCCATGATCTGAACAATATATTGTTCCCGATCAGCGGCCTTTCAGAGATGTTGCTTGAGGACATCCCACCCGGCAGTCCAGCACATGAAAGCATTGAGCAAATTCATAAATCCTCGCAACGGGGCAGCGAACTGGTCAAACAGATTCTGGCATTCAGCCGTCAATCCAACCCCCGGAAACTGCCCATTCGGATTCAGCCGATCCTAAAAGAGGTATTGAAACTGGCACGGGCAACGATATCCAAAACGATTGAAATCACCAGCCATATCGAAACGGATTGTGACCTGATCTCCGCGGATCCCACGCAGGTATACCAGATTGTGATGAACCTGATCACCAACGCCCATCATGCCGTTGATGAAAATGGCGGAACCATACATATTGCGCTGAGAGAGGCGGACATAAGATCTTCTGGTGAAAAAAATGAATCGCCTTTCAATATGATGCAGTCCGGCAAATACGCTTGCATCACCGTATCCGACACCGGAAAGGGAATCGAACTAAGGCTGATCGATAAAATATTTACCCCCTACTTTACCACCAAAGAACAGGGAAAGGGCACGGGACTGGGGCTTTCAGTTGTTCACGGCATTGTGAAGGAGCACGGCGGGGATATTCAGGTCTACAGTGAGGTCGGCAAAGGAACCGCCTTTCATGTGTATTTGCCCCTTCTGGAAGACGCCAGGGACAGCAAAACTGCCGGTGTTACCAGAATGTATCCGACGGGCTGCGAAAGAATTCTGCTGGTCGATGATGAAGAGCCGATCGTGAGCATGGAACAGATGATGCTGGAAAAGCTTGGCTATCGGGTGACCTCCCGAACAAGCAGCCCGGATGCCTTGGCTGCCTTCAAAGCCAATCCCAATAATTATGATCTGGTGATCAGCGACAGGGGCATGCCGAATATGACCGGGGAACAACTTGCAAGGGAATTAATTTCGATCAAACCGGAGATTCCGATTATTATTTGTACCGGTTTCAGCGATGAAAACGATGAGGAGCGCGCTAAGACCATGGGTATCAAGGGGTATCTCATGAAGCCCGTTTCGCTTGACGATCTGGCCGTGACGGTGAGAAAAGTACTGGATGACTTTGCAAACAGCTTGCTGGTGCATGAGTCCGTGCACGCGGCTGCCATAACCCCAGTGCAGAGGCCATTGAAGGATCAAGACAATGAGTGAAAAAGGGATCTTTTCAAGTCATGCGAACAATTTGCGTACGCAGTCGGAGGAACTGGACGCCGCGCGGGCGCGCTATTTAGACCTGTACGACCTTGCGCCAGTAGGTTATTGCACCGCCAGCGAAAAAGGGCTGGTCCTGGAGGCCAACCTCACTGCCGCGAACCTGCTGGGCGTGGCTCGTGGCGCACTGATCAAGCATCCGATCACCCGGTTCATTCTCAAAGAGGACCAGGACATCTATTACTTCCTCAGCAAACGGCTCTTTGAGACAGGTGAACCGCAGGCATGTGAACTGCGGATGGCGAAAAATGACGGCACGTCATTCTGGGCGCATCTGACGGCAATTGCCGCACAAGATGCCGACGGCACGCCCGTGAGCCAGATCGTCGGAGAGTATGCGTTTTGAATTTCGCCACCGCAGATGTGACGGTTCCATCCGAGATGTAGAGGTATTCTGTAATCAGGTCGAGATAACGGAAAAGGTCCTTCTCTATTCCATTATCCACGACATCACCAATCGCAAGCGAGCGGAAGCGCAAAAGGCGGAACTCGAAGCCCAAAACCGGCAACTTCAGAAGGCCGAAAGTCTGGGGTGCATGGCCGGCGCCATTGCCCACCATTTCAATAATCAGCTCCAGGTCGTGATGGGGAACCTGGAAATGGCCATGATGGACGACCTGCCGCGCGGTTCGCAGACCCTGACCGAGGCTCTGAAAGCGGCTCGCAAGGCGGCGGAGGTAAGCAGTCTGATGCTGACCTACCTGGGACAAACCCCCGGCAAACATGAGCCCCTGGATTTATCCGATGTCTCCCGCCTGGGCCTGTCCATGCTTCGGACCGTTATTCCGAATAAAGTAATTGTAGTGTCCGAGTTGCCCTCACCAGGGCCAACCATCCGAGCAAACGCAAACCAGATGAACCAGGTTCTTTCCAACCTGTTTACCAATGCATTGGAATCCATTTGTGACGATAGTGGTACCCTTAGACTGGCTATCAAAACGGTTACTCCGGCGGATATTCCCGCATTGCATCGCTTTCCCATCGACTGGCAGCCGCGGAGCGTTCCCCACGCCTGCATGGAAGTAACGGATACGGGTTGCGGAATAGCGGATCAGGATATCGATAAGATCTTCGACCCGTTTTTCACCAGCAAGTTCACCGGCCGGGGCCTGGGGTTACCCGTTGTAATGGGGATTATCGGCGCGCATGGCGGGGGAATCACGGTGGAGAGCAAGCCGGGCCGCGGAAGTGTCTTTCGGGCCTTTTTGCCGATGTCGACCGAAGAAATCCTCCTTTCACCGGAGAAAACGGTTCCAGCCTCGAAATTTGAAGCGGGCGGCACGGTGCTTTTGATCGAAGATGAGGAGCAGGTGCGCAGCATGGCCAGAATCATGCTTACTCGCCTGGGATATCGTGTGCTTGAAGCCAAGGACGGCGTTGAGGCTGTGGAGGTGTTCCGGCAGCATCACAATGAGATCCGCTGCGTTATTTGTGATTTGACGATGCCGCACATGGACGGCTGGGGCACACTGGCAGCCCTGCGCAAGCTTTCGCCCGATATCCCGGTGATCCTGTCTAGTGGCTATGACGAGGCTCGGGTTATGGAAGACGAACATCCTGAACGTCCCAACGCATTCCTGGGTAAGCCTTATCAGCTTAAGGATGCATTACAAAACAACTTGACTATTTCTCTATTATAGAGATATGCTGTATCTATGTCAATCATATTAGAGCAAATCAAGATACGGAGCGACCTGTTAGTCTCAGTTTTAGATAAAAGGCAGTATCGGTTGTACTTGGCTGCCGAAGCGAAAGCGCTGGGCTGGGGTGGTGTGTCGCAGGTAGCAAAGGCAACAAGCGCCTCGCGCAATACAATATCCTCAGGTTTAGACGAGTTGTTACA
>Ga0268283_1001311_pt1 | contig 12364 bp, 9 predicted proteins | sample saktaG_13_FD_190140 | JGI IMG/M metagenome (GOLD analysis project Ga0268283, IMG submission 190140) | Saline water microbial communities from Sakinaw Lake, British Columbia, Canada - sak_2013_06_06_36m | ecosystem: Environmental > Aquatic > Non-marine Saline and Alkaline > Saline ... | reverse complement strand
TTGGCTGTGCGGAGATTGATTCCGGCCCATGCCGCCGTAAACCATTCTGGTCGCCACGGGCTTCTGCTTGATCTGCAGGGGGTATTTTTGGGTCATGGAAGGGGGTTGGGAATTCTTTTACAGCCTCATGGTCAGGGACGCGCTTTTGGCCTTGCCTTTCAACGCCATGTCCCTCGCCTTGTGCAGATACAACAGGTTCAGTTCGTACAGATCTGGATCAGCACCCATCTAACTTTTACCTCTACAAATGATGAATAACTCAAAAAAACGATGCGAAAAGCCGTTTCCCTTGCCGTGAACGTCACATTCACCAGCGGGCGAGCGTTCTGCGCTTGGCATTGCGACTGCGTTAGCCCAAAGCGCACCGCCCCATTCCTCACTGGTTTAGTCTGGAATTTCAAACCCACATTCCGTGCATTTTTTATAATTCATTGATAATTTAGAATTTAATTTCACGCAAAAATTGGCTGTCAAAAAATATTCTAAAATAACCAGATGATTGCGTAGATGAAGGCGGAATGTCGGTTCGGCATCTGTTCAAACTCCCGGAAGGAAAGACTCAAATCAGCCAGCGGATTTGCCGGGCCACTGCCAGCACACGCCGCCCGTAGCGGTAAGCCCTGGCCTCGTCCCGAAAACCCGCGTGGTAACGGCCTATCCCCAAGATGAGGTCGCCGGGGGCCGAACCGATGGACTCGGCCAGCACGTCTGCGCCTACCTTGAGATTGGTTTCCGGGTCCAGCAGGTCTTCTGGCTGTCTTACCCGGTGGCCCTGCCAGCGGACGTTCACCTGCATCAGCCCGACATCAATGTTGCGAATCCCCTTTGCCAATGTGCCGCCCAGAATTTCCTTGGCCTCCGTCAAGGACGAGGGAATGAACGGGTGGCCTTGGCGGTTCAGCGCCCAAGGCCAAGGCTTGGCTACACGCTTCGAAACCTTGGCGGATTCGACCAAGGCCACGGCATAGAGGATGTAAGGGTCCAGCCCGCGTTGCTCGGCAACCCTCCACCATGCCGTGTCGCGTAGAAATTCCCTCGGGGCCGGGTTGACACTGCTTCCCATTGAATTGCCTTGGTTCTCCAGTGGCTCATAGGTTTTACCCGCAACCATCGCATTGGCGTCACCATTCCAAAAGGCCGGAAACCCAAGGCCAATGAAGATTGCCAAAAAGACGGCATTGCCACCGGAAAACGGAAAAGATTCACCCCAGAACGCAAAACAGTCACGCCGATGCTTGCCAGCAGCCTCATGCGCTCGACGCGTGTCCTGGGCGGAATCTGTTCAAGGTCGGCCAGCAACTCGGCATAGGCATTGGCCGGGAATTTGACGACGATCCGCATCATTCCGCCCCAAAGCGGTAGAAGCCCCGTGCGTTCGCCAGTTCGGGCCGGTCGGGAACATGCAGCTTGCAATCGGAAAACAGGCTTTTGGCGACCGGCCCGTACAATGCCGCACCGCCGCCGGTCAGCAACACCGCGTCCACGCTGCCGGATTCTTGGCGCAATGACCGGCGCAGGGCTTCCAGCGCGACCGGCGCGACCCGCTCGGCGGCTTGCTTCAAGTAGGGCTGTATTTCCACTGCCCGTCCGAACAGCAGGACATGCCCCTTGCCGGTCCGCAAAGCCTCCTCAATCCGTTCAATTGGCACCGCCCCGCCGTGTTCGTCGGCGATCAGGCGGCTCGCCTGATCCAGCAGGACCGACATGGCTTCCAGGCTGGTCCCGCTGGAGGCGCGGCGGATGTCGCCTTCCTCCACCAATACCCAGTCCACCGAGAAAAATCCGGGGTCGATGACAAGAACACGACCTTCTTCCAAAACAGACCCGCCTTGGCCCGACCACAGCAGGTCGAGGTAGCCGCCAATCGGCTGCGGCACGACCCGGACAGTGGCAATTTCCACCTCGCGCTTGGGCGTGGCGCGATGCCGCCCTGTGAGTTTTTGGGCGAGGGCTTCGCGCTTGGCAACGTCCAGCCATTGCGAAACCGGCAAACCCGTCACCAACATGTCCACTCTGTCCTGACCCGACAGCAACAACGAGGCAAGGAACAACGCCCAGTAGGACGGGGTTTGCACATAGTCGCCATGCAATGACCGGCTCCACTGCGAAAATTTCCCATGTTGAACGCCAACCGCCCACAACTCGCCGTCCACGCTCACGCGCAGGGCGTTTTCCTGCCTGCCAATCGACTCCGGCAGCCGGTCGGCGGGCGCGGCCCCGGCAGGGTGCAGCGACACGTTGGGCTTTCCAACAGACTGCCCCATCGCCAGTTTCAAATTCGAGTACCCAATAGACTTTATCGGAAACCTAGTTATTGGTCGCGCCGCTGCTGATTCAGGGGAAGGTTTCCAATAAAGTTTAATGTCCATCCCCAGCACAGACATTGTTGCAGTCCATACATCAAGATGCCCTGTCCTTTCTATCAAAGTGATATGACCTTTCCCTCAAGGTGTCATGACCTATCTATCAAGGTGGCATGACCTTTCCCACAAGGTGGCATGACCTTTCCTACAAGGTGGCATAACCTTTCCCACAAGATGGCATGATCTATCTGTCAAGGTGGCATAACCTTTCCCACAAGATGGCATGATCTATCTGTCAAGGTGTCATGGCCTTTCCCTCAAGGTGGCATGACCTATCCGTCAAGATGCCATGTCCTTTCTCTTACTTTTTTATAATTACCCAAAAATTAGTAATATCCGCTTGCATTGGGGAGATAATAGATCAACAATGATCTTTGATAATCAAAGCTTTATCCTACTAAAAAGCTATGCAATAAAAATGGGAGAACAATCATGCAACCCAAGCTTGTCATCGCATTTGATTCACTCAACGAGGCGGATTTCCAGGCCAAAGCCGGAAATATCCTGTCCGCTTTGACCAATAACCCCAACTTCCCGGAGCCGTGGCCGGAGCCAGTCCCGTCCTTGGCCCAACTCAATGAGGCATTTAGGCTTTATCTGGATGCCTACCATGCCAGCCTGACCCGCGATACCCTGAAAATCGCCCAACGCGATGCGACAAGGGAGACTTTGACTGACTTGCTCAAACATCTTGCCAATTATCTGGAATTGATTGCCCATCTTGACACGGCTATGCTGGCTACCACCGGCTACGATCTGCGTAAGGACATCGTGCGAGGCATACACGGCGGCACTTTGCCCGCTCCATCCGATTTCAAGATTGCCCACGGGCCTAAAAGCGGCTCGTTGATGCTGCATGTTGCACGGCTTGCCGGGGCGAAAAGCTATGAGGTGCAGTCGGCACAAGGCGACCCTATCATTGAAGACAACTGGAAACCCGCGACCACTTCGGCCACCGGAACCCATATCTTGCTGGAAGGGCTAACCCCCGCCCAAACTTATTGGTTCCGCCTCCGTGCCATTGGCAGCGGTGGCGAGGGTGTTTGGACTGATCCGGTGAGTGTGATTGTGACTTGAGGGTGTTATTATTGATAACAGCCGAAGTCAAGCGACACGAAACACCTCTCCATCTTGGGAGAGTATGGCAGGGGGCGGTGAGCTTGCGAACCACACATTTCGCGGGGAAGTGCTGTGTGGTTCGTCCCTTACCGCACTAGGGCTATCGCAAAACATGTTCTGCCAGTTTTGGCAAGATAAGCCAACCAGCAAAGTACACGCTGGTACTTCTATTGCCCCCCTTGACCTTGATAGTATAAGTAACTGCATAATGAAATTTGAAAAGCATTTTCCAAAACAAACACAAAATATTAACGGCTGTAATCAGCTTAATTCGGAAGCCAAGGCTGCTTTTTTTACAGAAATTGATTCGATTGATGAGGAAGATAAGGTTGCTGTGGAACAGGCGGCCGAAAAGCACTTTCATAAGAATTCATTTCGCGGTAATGTGGTGGAGTTGACATTAGATGAGCGACTGGGACACTTGCAACGGTGGAGTTCATTTATTGATTTTATCCGCTCGATAGCACCTAGCAAGGATGCTGAGAAGGATAAACTGGATGAAACTATTAACAAGGTAAGCGGGGGTGAACTGGATGCTGTGGATGCTGTGAATGAAATGCTTGATCTCCTAGGGCTAGGGGAAACGCCAATGACTCCCTTGGTGTGGTGTTTTCGCACACGCACCCAATCACCCTTCGTGGGCTTAGACTTGGATTCTCTGCCTTGCCGACTCGGTTTGCATGGCAATCTTGACAAGGCCAATTATTTCCCTATGGAAATCACTCCCCCCGCAATCGAAATAAGAACCCCCACCGCGTTTGATGCAGGAATGTTTGAACATTGGTGCCCTGGAGGGAAGACCTGCCCACGCGACGAAGATCAGTGTAAAGGACAAGAAGGATTGGAAGAAGTCGTTATAAATGGGGGTTTGGCCTATAAACATGTAAAAACACCCACAAATTTATGAAAATTTTAGGGAGAAAATAATGCAAGACGAAGATGAAAGTTACTGGCTAAAAAGGATAATCAATGCCATGAAAAGTGAGCAATATGCCCCTCCTGGCAAGGCAGGAGAAACGCCTTTGAGTGTATTGGCTGAGGAATTGAATGCACTTGATCCTAATCGCGGTTGGTATGCCGTAAAGGCCATGGCATCGCTGGTTAAAACGCCACCAATAGAATTTATGAATGGCAATCAGACCACCTATTGGAGCGATTTGTGTTTTCTTTCGGACTATATTGTTGTTCCTGACCGCCAAACACTCCAGTCTGCATTTCGCTTACGTCTATTTGGCAAAGAGAGCCTTGCGAAAGACCTTAAAGTCTATGCCATGAAAGGCTTTGTCTCATCCTCAGGACGGCTGAATAAAAAAGAATTGAAAGACTTGGTTTTTCTCTGCGAACAAAGACCAATCGCATGGTTAGATGCGGCAGTTCGTTGTGGCTGTTTCGATTTGGCAACTGATCAAGCAATAGCCTTATTAAAAAATGAATCTATTGATGTGGGTGGATTCATATTTGGCTTGGATATGTGGCACAGTAAATGGGAACAGAAAGTTAACTTTGAAAAAATAGTCAAGAGTTTCAGGGATGCCGTTCCCGACCAAACAAATAAGGATAAATTCGATAAATGGATGCATCGTCGAGGCTACGTGGACACGAATGAATCTACTTACAACTCTTTTTATTTTTGTAATCCAGCAAGGGTAATACCACCATCCAACTTTACGATAAACTATAATAGTTCGCTGTCTGTACAACACGATCCTCTCGCTGTTCATTCTGTTCAATTCTTCCGTCGTCGAGGTGATAACCCATCAGTTTCGACGCAATCAACTGAGGATAATAATTCCCAAGATTCAGGTAATAGCAATATTAAGCCGTCAGCTAAAGTGCTTTCGTTTGTGGAATTTGCTGACAAACTTCCCAATAATGCTTTTGAGGTAACTAAGTCGCATATTCCCTATCAGAAGGCCGCTTAACAATGACAGCGCAGATAACCTATCCCTACGCCAACATAACGAGCGACTTGGTTGCAAGTACTATGCTGGCACAATTGGAATTGGTGCGGGCTTGGATTACCCAGGGATCAATACAATCGGTCAGGGATGGTGATCTAAACAAGCATTTTTCCTGGCTTGCCTTGGCATACCCAGAAGGAACCAACCGGCATTTTTTTGATGCCCCTTCTACTGGTTTTTATCCACTGAGGACAAAGGCTTTAAGGGAGAAGGAACAGAGCATACCTGAATGGATACAAACAAATCTTAAAGCTCGCCGCTCCCCGGACCATGGTTTAACCAAGGCTGGGGAGGGCTACGACGAGAAAAATACCACGGCTCGCCTTTATTGGCGTGAAGGCCCAACCCGTATATCCCGTCTAATCAGGCTTGCCTTTGAAGAAGACTTAAAACAGTACCTAGAAAAAAACCATAAGCATCGTAACACACATAAGCATCGTTCAGCAAGAAAGACTATTGATTTGCATTCTATTTTATCCATTGTCCTTGATTTTTTGACGGTACCCGAAATGCCTGGGACGCGGGCTTATGCCTTAGTAGCACTCAGAAATTATATGTTTAGCGAGATAGGTATTGTCCCTTATTTTTCAGGAGAAGAAGACGCAGGAGAAGATGACGATCATTTTACAGTCAGTGAAATTGAAAAAAGCCTTTCTTATATTTGGACATCACTGCGTCCACGCTACCTTTCAACGGGAAAGAGCAAGCTATCGACACCCAAGAAGAAAGTGGCTGCCTTTCTTAGGCATTTCTTGGCGATGAAAGGGATATTTCAATGGTATTTCGATACCTTCGAAGACTATGAAGATTATCTAGTCAATGGTAATATTTGGCCCCAAGAAAAATGGCTAAGGTCTTCTTTAAAGTTTTCCAAATCCCCCTTTCTCGAAAAATTACCTGAGATGGGTGAGCTTATCAATGAAATATGGGGGTTGCCTTTGCCGATTCGCGGTGCAGACACCCTTTTCCGTGGGGGTTTGAAATTTTCCAGCAGACAAGGGCTAGTTATGGCAATCCACGGAGGTCCAGGGACTGGTAAGACATCTTTGGCGCTCGCTTTGGGTGCCTATTTGGCACCCTTCGGTATACGCACTCTTTTTCTTTCGGTTGAAGAAGAAGAGGAGGATTTACGCAACCGAATTGGTGGTCTGGTTTCAGATCAAGTGCGTCGATTGGAGGGTATTGATGAGGCATTAGAGGACTGGATTGATTTTCGCCGGTTGCCATCGCCGAGTGAAGACGATAGTAATGATGATAATGTTATAAACAGCATAGTGAAACAATTTGAATTCCTTAAAGAAAAATTAAATGAAGCCACCGAGGATTCGGGCGAAGGATTTTATGTGCCTAAGCCCTGCCGGGCCATTATTGTGTTGGATGGCGTACATGACCTTTTTGTCGCCAATGCAACAACGGATACACAAGGTACATCCACAAAATCCCAGATCAGAAATCTTTATCGGTTGATTGAAGCGCAAAAACAGTTGAAGGCGCTGGTAATCCTCACTACCGGCCATGAGTGGGAGGGAGATGCCGCACTCGACTATCTGGCGGAAGTGACCTTGCATCTTACCCATGAGTCGGTATCAGAGTATGGCGCGAAACCAGACCGGCGAATCCGCTTGTGCAAAGCGCGGCATCAACTCTGTGCGGCAGGCACCCATAGCATTCAGATTGCTGGCGTTAAAGGGGTTCGTTTTTCGCCACAGATCAATTATCAACTTGACCGCCGTGCAATCTGGAAAATGCGGTTGCCCGATGAGCGACGCATAAAAACCGTACTAAACCGTGTGATTGAGGCGGGGCAGTTGGAAAAGTTTAAGAAGAATCAAGGTAGCATGGAATTTCATGATAATCCTCATGTTGCCAAAATTTTTGCAGGCTCACATGTTTTTTTGAATGGTCAAGGGTCAGGTGGGAAGGCTGCTTTGGCGTTGAAGATTGCCTTGGCACCCAGCTTCACTATTGAAAAAATGTCTGCTCAGTTTGATAATCACACTATTGTATTTAATGAAAAAGTATTAGTTGTATCGTTTCTTTATCCTAAGGAGTATTATGAAGAGCTTAAGGATAGATTAGTTGGACTTCGTGGCTCAGAATATCCAGGGCTTGGAAAAAAGAAATCGGACGAACCTAAAATCGAGGCTATTCATTTATACCCAGGCCACCTCAAGCCCAATGACCTGTATAATAGAATTGAATGGGCATTAGATCAGGCAGAGTTGGAGGGTGAGCCTTATACCTGCGTCATTATTGATGGCATACATAATGTTTTTTTGCAGTTTCCAGAAATCGAACGCTATCGGTTGTTTTGGCCACAAATCTACAATTCCCTACGCTCACGCCCGGTAATGACCATTACTACGCATACCACTTTGTCTGGGCCACAAGTCTTTGGGGGCGAACTCGTATCTAGGGTTGATGATAGTCGTTCTGAACCCCTACGACATGCGTTGGTGCAAAAATCAGATTTTAAATTCGAGATTGATTCAATTCCTAATGATTGTCCAGAATATAAAGATAAGCCTGAATTATGGGATTGTTTTGTGATTAAGACCCTATCAGCCATTGGTCAGCCTATACCCAAAGGACATGTGCTTTGGAGCAGGGAGCATCTGGTGTTGGTGGACGATAAAATCTACCCTAGTAGCCCAATGGCAGAAGACGAACAGCATTACTCTGAATCTCAGCAGCTTGATCTTTACCGTAACCAGCAAAGCACTTAGTTAATTGCCAATATATTTATGATACTTTTGCTTGAAGCCTTGAGCTTCGTCGGGTTGCGAAGCGGCCAGGGTATGGAGATGGGCGAGATGGGGTTTGTACCCCGTAGCAAGGTTTTAGGCTTGGCGGCAAGGGCGCAATAGCGGTACTCCGCGTATTGCGACGAATGGATAAGAAGAGCAAAAGGCCGTAAGGCGGATTCATGGACGTGTTCCGCAGAATGTTGTTGTTAGCCAGTCGTTCTCACTCGGCGGATTAAATCCCTGTACCCGCCCTATGAACTACCTGTTGATTCCATTAAAAATTCTTAGTCTCAAAGTCATATTACGCTATCATACTCATGAGCAGAGCCGACATAACCAAAAAGGTGGAATGCCTGTTGGAGGCTTACCGGGAAGCCTTGTCATTAATCCCGTCGGCCATTTATCAGGAAACCGGCTATCAACTAGACCAAGTTATCAAGGGATTCCTACCCGGACTGTTGCAAATGCTGGCGGTGCTTGGCCTAAGTGCGGTGGCTGGTGCGGGGGCCGGTGCGGCCATTGGCTTTTTTCTCGGCGGGGTTGGCGCTTTTCCGGGTGCGGTGGCCGGCAGTCAGTTTGGTTTGGACATCGGCACTTTCATCTTGACATGGATGGGGCTGAAATTCCTTGCGGAGGCTATCGGCCAAGGTTTGGGTGAATTGGTTTCGACCTTGGAAAATGCCGTTTGGAGGGCATGGATTGCGGCGGATAACGACAGAATGTTCCCTAGTTACGAAATTGACCAAGCCGCCCGTGGCCTGGCACGCTGCGTAGGGATATTGTTCCGGTTGATCCTGCAAGGCGTGGTGGCCTTGATCTTGGGAAAAGGCGGCGTTTCCGTGGGCAAGGGGATGGCGTCCACGGGCCGTTCGGTGTTAACCAAAGGCATCCAAGGCACGGCGGATGTCACGGTGGCGGATGTTGTCGCGCAATTGCGGCAGAGCAAGCTACCCAAGGCATTCGCCGACTGGGTTGAGCAAAACTGGGAGGATTTGCTCAGAAATCCAAAATTACAAAGTGCGAAAGCCGAACCTGTCAGTAGCGCGGCTGCGGCATCGAATGCTGCTACGCCGTCGCAGTTGAAGGCGACAGATATAACGCAAATTAAGTCTTCTTCAAGTGATCCGTCCATAACAAAGAGTAACGTCGATAAAGGAGAGTCGAAAAGTGGTAATTTAAAAAAAGCGGATACTCAATTTGCTAAATTAAAGCCCAATACCCCTGAACACAAAGCGGCGAGATGGGCTGATTATCAGGCTAGGGATGGGAAATATAGCTATGAACGATGGGCGAAGCAATATGATACAAATATGAGGAATAATCAATATGGCTTATCTCGTGAAGCGGAATATCGCTCATCAATGCAAGGAGAAAGTGTAATTAAAAAGACCCCTTATACAAATAGGCAAATCGATATTTTCAAAGAAGATGATTTTTATATGGGTCAACTTAAGACCGGCAAAATGAGCCTGACAGAACAAGCTAAAATTGACATTCAAAAAGATGCTTATTTTGTTGATAAAGGCTATGAAGTTGAGCATATATTAGAAGGCGGGGCATCAAAAAATTATATCAATGCTCTTGATGCTGCTAAGATTAAACATTATGAAGGTTCAAAGATTCCCTAATTATGAAAAATATTGATAAACAAAAAGAACTGGAGAAATTTGAATCATTTCTTGCGGAAGTCAATTATCTACCTGATTTCCTTATTGAGAAGGCAGAAAATAAAGGCTATAACCTAGATTATTCGATTGATAGCCTCAATGAACTTGAACGATATTTGTCAACCGAAAACATAAAGAAGGATGATGAGGATCAACAATTTGCTGCAATGTATTTAGGTGAATTAATTATTAAAAATTATGGTGGTAAGTGGGTTATAGATTTGGATGACCCCCAAAGCCTAGATTTTGCTATTCCTATCATTAAAGGACATAGCAAGTTTGATGTTACTTTCAACCCATTCCATGCAGTGTCAATCTATATTATTAGAAAAGTTTCGGGTATTCTATATAAGTCTATAAGGGCTGATGTAAGCCCAAAGAAACTAGGTTTAGATAGTTATCCAACTGAAAAATAAAATGTAGTGTTTTTGCGTCAAAATTGAGCAGCAAAAAAGATGCCGTACTGCACATACATGTTGTACGTTTCAATCTAAATTCTCCAACCTCATGGAACAGCTTTCCCTACTGGAATTCAATGAAACACGACGACCAAGCAAAGGCAAAGAAATAGCCTTTGAATCAATTTCCAAGGGCTTCCAACTGCAATACGAACACCCGAACGGAAAGCTTTATCAAGGCACAGGATAGATTGGCTGGCTTCGCTGGACGATGCCAGCATTGATTTGGAGTTTGCCGACCCGCCTTACAACATCAAGAAAGCCGATTGGGATAGTTTCGAGAGCCAAGAACACACTATCGCATGGCACTCAAACTCGGCAGGAAGCCAAGCGAATCGCTGGAACTCCTGGACAGGGCAGGCTTGATCGAGGCCGACATCCGAACCCCGATGCGCAAAGTGCGTGAAGTCGAAGGCATCCGGGGGTTGATGCTGAACCGCGAGGCCAGCCTTTGTTGGCTGGCGTTGGCGGGAGACATGGGTAATCCAAAAGGCAATCCCAGAAAACCAGCCGCTACATTAGTGCCATCACATTCAGTGCCAGTAACCAAACAACTGAACATCGCTAACCAAACCAAAACCATATCATCTGCGACCGGCATCCCTAAAGAACCGGCGAAGTCAGCCGATCCAGTGTCCACAATCCCCCTGGAAAGGGAATCGATCACCGACACCGGCTCGGCAGATGATCTGATCCGGCGTATTCGTCAACGCGACGGCTTGCCTTGCCCGGTCGAAGAAACTGCGGAATGGCTGTCCGTGCCGTACTCCATCCTCGACTGGTATGTAGGGCAAAACAGCGGAATCACCCGATCCAAGCTGATTGTTTCACTGCACCGCCATCCCGAAACGCAACTGGAAGGCAGTAGTTTTCTGAAAATCCGCAAGGGGGGCAAGGCATGAAAAGCGACTACGACTACCAATTGCCGTGGCGGCCCAACTTCGAGGCAAGGGCCATATTCGGCTGGATAATTGGCGCGGCCTTGGCTTGGATTGCAGCCAGCCGGTCGGGATTGCCTCTCTCTCCATTTTTATGGCTGATCGCCTTTTGCGGTTTCATGGCGATCTATCGCCTGCCTTCTGCTATTGGAGTCTGGTATCGAAAACACCGCTTGCGCCGTTTCAAGTTTGAATATCTTGACGTGGACACGCTGGTGCGGACGGTGCGCAAGCACCCCGACCAGCTATGGTTCGGCTGGGGCTTCGACTGGGGCCAGCGCCATGCCCAGTTGGCTTACGAAATCCTCAAGCGGGACGTGTCCGAACTTATCCCGCCCGACCACCAGCGCATGGGGGCCACTTGGGTCCACGGGCTGGAAACCCGCGAGACGGAAGTCTTCCAGCCCATCAGCCACACGGCGGGCCACACCCTGATTGTAGGAACAACCGGCGCGGGCAAGACCCGGCTGTTCGACTCGCTGGTGACCCAGGCGGTGCTGCGCGGGGAGGCGGTCATCATCATCGACCCGAAGGGCGACAAGGATTTGAAGTGGTGCGCCGAGCGGGCTTGCATTCTGGCCGGGAACCCAAAGCGCTTCGTGTATTTCCACCCGGCGTTCCCTGAAAACAGCGTCCGGCTCGACCCGTTGCGCAACTTCAACCGGTCGTCGGAAGTCGCCAGCCGCATCGCCACGGTGATACCGGGCGACACTGTTTCCGACCCGTTCAAGGCATTCGGCCAGAAGTCCCTCGACAACATCGTGCAAGGGCTGTTCGCCATCGAGCAGCGGCCCACGCTGGTCAAGCTCCGCCGTTACTTGGAAGGCGGCCCCAGTGTGTTGCTCTGCCGTGCCTTGGAGCGGTATTTCGATTTCGTGCTGGAACCGTCCTGGCGCAACCGGGTTTCCCTTAGGCCCAAGGACGCGGAAACCCGCGCCGCGCTGCTGGTCAAGTATTACCGGGACTCGGTGCAGGCCGAACACCCCAACATCAGAACTCCTGATCTCGTGAATTAGCCCCTGCACCGGGTGTGAAGGGTGAACCGCTTGTAAATCAATGGCTGGCTGGCCAATTAAGCCTGAAAGGTGGCAGGTGGCTTGGATTGGCGGTC
>Ga0268283_1001310_pt1 | contig 12366 bp, 12 predicted proteins | sample saktaG_13_FD_190140 | JGI IMG/M metagenome (GOLD analysis project Ga0268283, IMG submission 190140) | Saline water microbial communities from Sakinaw Lake, British Columbia, Canada - sak_2013_06_06_36m | ecosystem: Environmental > Aquatic > Non-marine Saline and Alkaline > Saline ... | reverse complement strand
GGTTGAGAGTGGCAGTGTTCGATTTCGGTGGCGGCTTCGTGGAACAGCCCGGCCAGAATTGGATTCCCAACGCATGTCTGGCTTCTCAGTTCCTTGATAAGCGACTTCCAGCGCGGCACCGGCTTCTGTTTCGGCTTGCGCACCGCGCCATTTGGCGACCTGTTAGCGGCGCGTTTCACGATGGGCCGATCCGACGCGGCGGCAATCTCGGCGGTTGTCACCGTCACACGCTTCCACCCGCGATGACCAGGCTGAACGGTGTAGCAAGGCCCGCTGGCAGTGAAGAAAGCCCCACCGCAAACCGTGCCTGTGGCGGTGCGGCGGCGTCCGGTGCGGCGGTAACTGACGGTGCGGTTGTTCATCGGTGCGGGCATCTTGGGGCGGATTCGGCGGGTTGGCAAGAACTATTTTGTAAAAGTTGTGAAAATAATTTACCGGCGCTCGAAGGTTTCCGCAATCTTGGCGTCAAGGCCCGCAACGTAGGCTTTCCAACTGTGGATCGGCTTACCATGAACGTCCAGCCACCCGCCGTTTTTCATCTCATCGAGCAGGTAGGGGCGGTATTCGATCACCTTTTCCAATCCCGCACTTTCAAGGTAGGCGTCAAACGGTTTTCTATCCATGAATTCCAGTCTCCGTAAAATTCGATTGAAGCCGCGTCTGTCTTTGCCATGATGTTTTGGGGTTGGAATTGAAAGGCCAGCCGGTGATGCGGAAACCGGCTGGCCTAATTTGAGGGGCTTTCCAACCATTCTCAAAGAACTTGGCGATGATCCGCATCAGTCGCTGGCGGCCACTGTGACGGTCCCGGCGGCGGTGGCAAGCAAAAAGATGCGGGTGGCGAAAAAAACCGCGCAAAATGGCGAGGTTATGGATGTGGGGGGAGTCGAACCCCCGTCCTCAACTGCGTTTCATCCGACTTCAAACATGCTTATGGTTCCGGGATTTGGACGGTTCCGGTTCCGCAGGGCTGGCCGGTTTCCCGTTCAACCTCCACCACTGAATGATTAGCAGCACTCAGACTGTTTTGTTTGCCCGGTTTGTTTCCCCTGCCAGAGCGGGCGTTGGCTGGGGCGTTTGGCTTAGGCCGCTTTCGCGAAGTTGCCGTTTGTTTGTTTTTGATTGGCTTTTTACAGGGCCAGCCGATCAACCCTGGCATGCTATCGGATGTTCAGCGGTTCAGTCGAAACCATTGCACACCCATTGGAAGTTGCAGGAGCTGGACTTGAACCAGCGATTTCCTGATTATGAGTCAGGTGTTCTAACCAACTGAACTATCCTGCGGTTTTGCCCCGGAAGCAAAGCTGGATGGCTGCCATTGCTCCTTGCGGTATCCCCATAGGGAGTCCAGCAACGATTCCGGGACGGCGAGATGCTGTCCCTGCTCCGTGGCCGCGTCAAGCGGAAAACTGCCGCAGGATGTGATTTTTGTGGAAAGTGTGATTATTTTATTGACACGGCAGCGGGAACGCGTCAGCGTGTCGGCACCGAAGCACCCGCCACCATGGAAAACGACCCCGCACAGCCAGACGGTTACAGTTGTTCCACCGCCGCGCCAGCCGCCGAACCAGTTGGCTCGTATCCTGCCGCGCCCGCGCCGAACGTGACGGAGATTGAGTTTCTGGACCCGCCGTTCAGTTCGGACCAGCCAGCCGATGCGGAAGCCGCGCCGGACAAGCTCACAGCATCGGAAGCTTTGTATGGATTCGCTTGTTGGCTCACATGCCGCAAGGAACGCACCGTGATGAGTTCCACCGATGATGCCGCGCCAATCGCCACGCTGGTTGCCACATTCGTCAAGGAGAACGGGTTGTCCGCCCCCCGCGAAGGATGGGCGCACAACCTGATTCACCCGTCCGGTTAATGCTCGCACGGGAACGAAGCCGCGCCCGCGCCGCAACTGGAGTCCGGGTTTGACATCTAAGAACCCGCCACCGCCACCGGCCCGCTCGACGAATCCGAACCCAAACTGTAATGCCCGCCACCATCACCATCCAAGCCACCATTCCCCGCCCGGAATGGGAAGGACGCGCCAAGCACGGTTCATGGCAAGAACCGGCGGTGGTGGTGATGCGCATGGTCAAGGGCGGGTGGGGCATCAGTGAAGCGGTGCGCAAGGTGTGTGCCGACCTCGGGGTGCCCGCCCACTACCGCGCCCGCGCCTTCGATGGCATTCGGTGTGCCTACTACCAGTTCCGCAAGCTGACGAAACCAAAACGCGCATGAAACTGCCGCCCGAATCTAACACACCGCCATTTGGCGCGATTTCCACCGAGTCCGCACCGCTACCATGAACCTTCTGCCCGACCCATTGCCACAACCGGACAAGCCCGTAACGCTCTCGGACGGGTATCGTGGTGCCATCATCGGCATCAGCATCACCGTCACGGAACCGGCACGCCTCGTGTATTCTCTTTCAAAGCTCTGCCTGATTGTCGAGATGCAGGAGAAGCGGCGCGAGAAGGAATGCCGGAAGAAAATCGTTGACCTGATTTTCAGGATGGAATCAGAGCACGGCCACCGCGCCCCGATCTTCGTGGACGACACGGGCGGCATCGAGAAGCGGCGCATTATCAGCCCGTTCAACGGCAACCACCGATAATTCTCACGAAGGATGGAGATAGTCACCTACGGTCTGGACATGGCAAACCCCACGGGGGATTACCTTACCGACCAACTTACGGTGGAATGTTACGCCTTCCGCACGGGCAGAACAAAGCGGCAAGGTGGACTTGGAAAGTTCCAGCACTTCAAAAACATCGTTGACCTGTTGTGGAACAACCCGGAGTTGAAGTGCCACAAGCGGTTCGTCTGGAACTCATGGAACGAGCAATTTTTCCGCAATGCCTGCACGCAACGGTTCCTTGGGGTAGCCGGGTGCCGGAACAGCGGGAAATCGGATAGTGCGGCACTATGGGCCATCGTCAACTACATTTCCGATCCCACCCACTGTCTAGTGATGGTGATGTCCACATCCAAGAGCGGTGCTAAGAAGCGGATATGGAAATACTTTGCCGAATACTGGCAGGCCATTCCCAGCCTTCCAGGAAAATACCTGCGTTCCTACAGCCTGGTGATGGGGATCAATTACGACGGCAAGACCTACGGAGAATCATCCGGGGTGGTTTTGATGGCCGGGGAACCATCGGCAGAGGCCGACGCACTGGACAAGCTCATCGGAATCAAAGCGCCTCTCACACAAGGCGAAGACGGGAGGGAGGGAACGCTGATTCTCATAATTGACGAAATGACCGGAGTTTCGGAGAGCGTCTTGCACGCAGCGATGCAGAACCTTGACGGGAACGCCAATTTCCAACTTATAGGATTGGGAAACCCGGACAGTCACTTCGACACATTCGGGATTTTCTGCAAACCCAAGGCGGAATGGACATCCGTATCCATCAACAGTTATGAATGGGAGACGGAGAGCGGCGGCATGTGCATGCGCTTTGACGCGGAATTGTCACCACGCATCAAGGACGGAAGGGAAGACTGTTCGTTCTTGCCATCGTATGAGAGCATCAAGAAGCTGAAGGAAGACTACGGTGCCAACTCGGTTGGATTCTATCGTTTCGGTAAGGGATTCTGGGCACCGGTAGGAACCGGCCTGACAATTTACAGCGAAGTTGAGATAATCAAAACAGGTTCACAATCCAAAGTGGTGTGGGCTTTGACGAGACCGACACAATGCGCGTTCTTTGATCCTGCATTTACAGCAGACGGGGACCAAGCGGTGGCCACATTCGGAAGCGTCGGAATATCCAACCGTGGGCTGCAAACCCTGATGGTGAACGAGCAGAAGGTAATCAACATAGATGTCACGAAGGTCAAGGAAGAGGAACCGTCATTCCAGCTTGTCAGGCAATTCAGGGAAGAATGCAGGAGACGCGGGATACTTCCGAGAAACGCGGGATTTGATGTCAGCGGAGCCACATCTTTCGGAGACATCATGCATAAGGAATGGAGCAAGGATGTCCTTGGAATCAACAATGGCGGAATGCCATCCACCAGACCGGCAAGCGCCATCAACCACAAACCCGCATCTGAAGTCTATGCGGACAAGTCTTCGGAAATCTGGTATAGTCCCAAGCAATTCTTCCGCAGCGGGCAAATTCGCGGCATTTCAAGCAACCTTGCCAAAGAACTGTGCAAGCGCCAGGCGCACAAAAAGAAGAGCGGTGAAAACACCCGCAAGGAACAGGTGGAGGGGAAACGAATATACAAGGCGCGGGAAAAGGAATCTCCAAATCACGCAGACAGTTTTCTCGGATTGGTGGACCTTTGCCGGCAAAGACTTGGATTCAAGAGCGTGGAACGTGCGGCCAAGACGGAAGTGTTGCCGGAAACGGGCGTCAGGCTCACCGGCACGGATGCGATAATAGCCATGTATCACGCGCAGAATGGGAAGCGCAAGAACCAACCGTTGCGGGTGGCGAGGCTGGACTGGCACCATAATTGACTTGACAATCTTACAGAAACCAAGAAAATCAACCCACCAAAGATATGATAATCTGCATTCCGTTCGCAAAAAACATCGTGAATTACATGGTATTGTCCGACAAACTTAGGGCATACGGCCCATACCAGAGCCATCCCCTTTATGTGATTTCGGAGGCATCCGAATCCGAAGACGCAACGGAATTCAACGATTCGATCCGCGACATGTTCCACTCTGCGGCGATTGTTTTCCTGCCCCCAGCCGACAGGACCAGGATCAAGCTGGCAAACGACATGTTCCTGAAGGCGGCTGAAATGGCGTGGAAGCACGAGACAACCGCTGGCGAGGTCAACGGTGCCCCGTTCATGTATTACGACCCCACCGGTGCCCCATGTGCCAAGGAATGGGCGGAACTGGTGCAAGTGGAATGGTTCAAGGCGGGGAAAAAGGTATTGGGATGCACCGTGAAGGGGGACGACGTGAACGTAGTCACGCGAGGCCAGAAGGTTTCCATTCCGGGCGGGGTGATATTCAAAAACGCCATCGTCATCAACAAGGACTTCTGGAGCAGTTCCGGTTTGGTCAACTTCCTCGCCCCGAACATCCATTGGCGCGACAGTCTCAGATACGAACTTGCATCCAGCCACGCGATTTCCGTCACCCTCAACAGGGGTATGCACGGACTTTTCAAAACGATACGGAATCCGAAGGTTCACGATTATTCAGACAATCTGAAATCCCCGAAGATTCCAGAACCACCAAAGGAACAAACCACATGAGCGATTTCACTTCCACCATTGACTCCATTCCCCTGAACAACATAGATGAGAAGGGGGAAGCGCCGGAATCCCGCATCAGGGACGTTGCCGCAATGAGAGCAATGTTCGCCATTTTCCGCGACAATGACGAACCGAACGCCAAAAACCGGGCCATCACCAAGGACCAGTTGAACGGGGCCACACCGTTCGTGCAGAAGGAACTGGATAATTCCAACCTATCCGACATGACCAACATTGCCCTTGGCGGGACCAAGGACTTATTGAAAAGCCAGATGGCACCATTCTGGGAAGCCCTCAATGACGACGACAATCTGGTTTCGGTCGAGACCATGTTCGGAGACGACGACGAGAGGCCGTATTATAACGAGGTGATCGCCGACGAGGTTACGCGCACCATCAAGGCATGGGCGGCATTTCAATTTGAGGTGATGAGCATCAATATGCTGTTCCTGTACGACGGGTTGGGAGTGGGATATTTCCCGGAATGCGACGACTGGCGGTTCAAGGCTGCGGGATTAGGCGAATTCTATTTCCCGAGGCAGAGTTTTATTTGCGAGGACCAGTTGCCGGTGGTATGCGCCAAGAGGTCATACGGGGTCATAGACTTGTGGAAGAACGTGAAAAACGAGGAAGTGGCGAAAGCCAGCGGGTGGAACGTCAAGGCAACCAAGCGGGCGATTCACCTGGCGGCGACAAACATTTCCAAATACAACGATTGGGAGGCGATGCAGGACCAGTTGAAGAACAACGACCTATCGGTTGGCTCTGAAATCCCCGAAATCCCCTGTGTCGCTGTATTCATCGAGGAATTCGACGGGTCCATAACGTATGTGATTTTCACCGAAACGGAATTCAACTACAGCGACGGGACAAAGTGCGAGGATTTCCTTTACCATCGGCGTGTGACATTCAGCAGCATGCAGGAAGCGTTCACGCTTTTCACGGTGGGACTTGGAACCAATCGCAAGACGCACGGAGTTAGGGGCATCGGGCAGGATGTGTTCCCGCTTGAACAACTCATCGACAGGTTCTTCGGAAGCTTCATAGATTGCGCGTTGCGGGGAAGCAATCTGGTTCTGGAAACCGGATCGGAAAGCTCTGAAACGGAACTTTCCCTTACCCCGTATAGCAATGTGATGATGCTGCCCAACGGGGTGAAGGTGGCACAGGTGCAGCAAGTTGACTTGGAACGGTCGGTGATTCCCGCACTGAACAAGCTGGAATCGGTGGTGGCAAAGAAATTCGGCAACCAGGTCGAGAACTCATTCAACCGTGACCGCAAAACCAAGACCGAGATGGAGGTTTTGATTGACCAGAACACGAAGGTCAGCAACATGGACTTCGATTTCTGGTTCAATTCGCTTGAACGGTTGTTCAGACAAGTGGTGCGCCGGATGTCGCGCAAAAGCTACATGCCAGCGGAACCCGGTGGACGCGAAATCGCGGAACTTCGCAAGCGCATCTTGAAGCGGGAAGTCCCGCTGGAGGCTTTTTACAAACTTGACCACGAGAAAACAAAGGTCATCCGCGCCATCGGACTCGGAAGCCGTGTCAAGAAGGCCCACCAGCTTGACCAACTGGCAGAAATAGGACCGGCGATGGACGACGAAGGGCAGCACAACCTGCTTCGTGACCGTGCGGTGGCTGCCGTGGGATCAAGCCGTGCGGATCGTTACGTTCCGCGCAGCAAGGGGAACCGCGTGCCTCCCGACATGGGATTTGCGCTATTGGAAAACATCCTGATGGTTCAGGGAAGCGAGATTCCGGTTCTGGACGGGCAGAAAAACAGTGTCCACGCGGAAGCGCACATCTTCGGGCCGAACGGCTTACAGGAACTCTGGAAATCCTACTCTCAGGGGCAAATGCCCATTGAGGAATACGCCACCAAGGGAAGAATCCTGCACGGACATGCGTCCATGCACGTTGAGAAAATGAGCGGCGACATGCTGGTGGAACAGAAGGCCGCAACATTCCGTCAGGCATTGCAACAACTCGGTCAGGACATCGGCAACGGCATCAAGGCCATCCAGTCCGCTCAAAAGCAACAAGCCGAGGAAGCGGCCCAGAAGCCCGAAGGACAGCAACAAGGGGAGCGGCTGCCACAAGGACCAACGGTGGAACAAATAGCCAAATTTGAGGAACACCAGGCCAACATGAGGATGCGACAGGAAGAGCATGATCTGAAGATGAACCAGATGATGCAGGCCGCTCACATCAAAAACACTTTGGCAGACGCCAAGATGGCGGCAGACATCGCCAACAAACTGCCGGGAACCAGAAAACTGCCTTGAAACCTCCCCGCCATAAATGGCAGGGATTCCTAACTCAGACAGCCACCGCACAACCAAAGTCATGCAAAGGTCTTACATCGTCAATGAAGGGCGGGGTTTCAACCCAATAATTTTAATGAACCGTCAGGAATGGTATCAAAACCCGGCCAACCAAGCCGGACTCATCGACGCGCTGGCAAACCCGTTTTTGGTTTCAGCCATGGGCATTATCAGGAAAGAATCCGAACCGCGCACCACGCAGCTTACGGAAACCAACGTTACGGTTGCCTTGGCCCGCTTCCACGAAGCGGCGGGGAAATTTTGTGTGATGGATGAACTTGAGTCACTTTCACGGTCGGAAACGCGCCGTAAAAAGGAGCCGGTAAAGCCGGTTTCGCTGATTGAAGAAGTCATCCAGTCCCACATTGACAAACCGAAAGCCTAATCACCATGCCAGAACCCACACCACCCTCCGCCACGGCGGAACAATCAGCACCGATCAGCAGTCCGCTCAATGACGCGGCTGCCGCCATCACGAACCAACCGTTGCCACCCGCCGAAGAACCGGGATTTTTGAAGATGTTCAAGGACATCCCACCCATAGATGATAGCGACAAGGGGGATGACAAGGGCGACGACAAGGAAAAACCCGGAGATACAAAGGACACCACGACCCCGGATAAAACCCCGAGGAAAAAGGGCGAGAAGAAGGTTTACGAGCATGTTAATCTTGACGAAATCCCGGATGATGCTCCTGACGGATCTACGGAAAAGCAGAAAATCCATTGGGGACACCTGAAGCAGACGGCGGCGGCGGCGAAAAGCAAGGCTGCGGAAGCGGAGGCTGCCAAAGCATCCTACGAGGCCAAGATTGCGGAAATGGAAACCAAGATCGCGGAGGCAGAGGAGAAGGCTAAGTTCGTTGATGAGGCCGAACGCGAGCTTTCCATTCACAAGATCGAATCAAGCCGCGAATACAAGCAGGTGGTGGACAGGCCACTGGAAGCGATAGAAGTCCAGATTGTGGAAATTGCAAAGGAGTATGAGATTGAACCTTCGGACATAGCCGACGCCATAAAGGAACCAGACCGCCGCAAGCGTGCCAAATTGCTTGATGAAATAACGACCGGGATGAATCAGGCGGACCGTGACGACGTGCATCAGATGGCCAGGGACACTCGTGAAATCTTTGACAAACGAGACAAATTGCGCGAACGGGCACTGGAAGCCAAGGGACAGCTTGACAAAATCACGGCCCAAAAGGAAGCATCCGACAAGGCGCAGTTCAGAAAAACCTACAGCGAGCATGTCGGATCAATCATGAAAAAGCTCGCCGAAAGGATTCCGTTTGAACCCACCAAGGACGGGGAAACGGCAGAAGCGTTCTTTTCTGGAATCAAGGACCAGTCGCTTGCGGCTGAATTCGATGTGGCGGACCCGGCCAGCCAAGCAACGGCAGTGGCGGCAATCTTCGTGCTTCCCCGCATGATCGAGCAAACCAAAGTATTGAAGGCAAATCTCAAGGCTGCGGAAAAAAGGATTGCGGAGTTCCTGTCAGCCCGTCCTGGTGGTGGATCGGACACACTGGATCGCAAGAACGATACAGAAACACTCCCGCCGGGATGGAGGCCCGGTATGATTAGCCATTGACCCCCCCCCATCACCCCCGCCACCTCCGCCACGGGAAACCGTTGCGGAGGTTTTTTTGCATTTGTTTACTTTTTCTCTTGACTGATTTGCAACATTGGTGAATAACGCGCACGGAGCAAGGCCACGCTCTTGAAACAGAAGCCAAAAACTACGAGTCAAAACCCGTCAGTAATGACGGCCTCTCATGGCTCAGAGGGGATTGAAGAAGGCACCGCCACAAGGCGAATGTCAAACCAACCAACCCGGACCTTGAACGTCCCCCTCTATCATGTCTGCACCCACGATGAATAACCAGTTGGCATCCGATGCCGACCGTCTCAGCGCCCACATCTATTCCAAACGGATCAACACCTCCATTTGGCACAAACTCGTCAACAAGGAAAGCTGGACCAACGGCATATCCGTGTCACAGCGAGTCCTCACCGTTGAACGCAACCTCCCCGACGACCCTGATGCTTGGACCGTCATCGGTTCCAATTCCAGTGCCGCAAACGGTGGTTCATGCGTTCCCACCCCGACAGAAGTTCAAAGCGGTTCCACGGAGCGCAGCTTCGTGCTCTACCAGAAGGCTCTCAAGAGCGAGCCTATCTGCGTCGAAGACACCCGCAACGCCTTCGAGTCGGAACAGCAAATCAATGCGGCCTACAAGAATCTCACCGACTCGGTGGATTATGTGTGGAAGCGCCACAACATGAGCCGCTACTATGAAATTTCCGAACACAAGGTCATCGCGGCCCCAGGGTTGCCGGAAAGCTCCAGCCACTTCCCGAAGACGCCCGCAACGTGCATGCTCTCCGGCAAGGTGCTGAAACGGTTCTACCAAGACCTCATCGCCGACAGTGCCGAACTGGATGGTGGTTCCTTGGGAAGCGCCGAAGGACGCCCGCAACTCGTCCTGAGTTGTTCCGCCGAAACCAGTGATGCGTTGTTCGCCGAGACTGGCACCCGTGACGCGATGCTCTACAATGCCTCCCGCGTGCCGGAATTGCTGGCCCCGCTCGGTGTTGACCGTGCCCTTTACGGGTTCTACCACACCATTGAAAAACTCCCGCGCCGCTGGAACTTTACCGCCGGTGAATGGGTTGAAGTTCCGCCGTATGAGAAGGTGGCGGCAACCAATGGCGTGAAGGATCGCATCAGTGCCGCCTACCGGACAGCGCCGTTCGAGGACTCGATCATCTACATCCCCACCGTGATGTCGTTGAGCGTGCCAGGCCCGATTGCCAGTGCCGGTGGCGGAACGAGCTTCGGAACTTCGTCCTACATGGGCAAGTTCATCTGGCTCAACATCCAGCATGCCACGGAAAACCCGACCAACAGTTGGGGTTTCTACTACTGCGAAATCAAGGTGGGTGCCAAACCCATCCACCCCGAGTTCGGGTTTGTCATCCGGCACCTCCGCTGCGTTGACGACATCGGTTGCCAAGACTGCCCATCCGGCACCGATGTAACGTCCGGCACTCTCAGCGATCTCTCGGATTCGAGTGACGTTGTTTACGGTGTGTGAACCAACTTCCGGCGCGGTATCTGGTAACGGATGCCGCGCCGGATTCCCTTTTTGAGACATAAAATCGCGCCAAATGGCGCACTTTCAAACCAAGCCGCGCCATGAAAATCAAGATGCCTGCGGGATTCCTTCCGCCAAAAGGAGTAAAGCCTGGTGAAGCGTTCGACGCAGTAGCCAGCATGAAGCAAGAAAAGGATGGCAGTTACGAACTGATTTCCATGGACGGGGCACCGATGAGCGGCAAAGCCGAAGAGGATGCCGAACCTGAACAGGACGACATGGAGGAAGGTAAGGAAGCCCGGCCCGTGGATTCAAGCGAGGGCATACGCCTTCCATGGAATAATTGACCAATAAAAAATAACACCATGAACTATCTTCGCCTACCCACCAACATACCTAATACTGTCCCGCCTAATGGTTTTGTGGACGTATTTTTCAATCCAGAGACCCACGCGCTTGCCGTAAAACGCTCCGACAATAGTATCGTAGGTCTTGATGCAGTTACACAAGCCGAAGTATTGGAAGCCCTTGGATTCACCCCTGCCAGCGCTGCCAAGTTTGTAGCGGGGGCTGGAAAACTCACCGGTCCGTCATCCAATCTGACGATTGGCACCGCTGCTGCCAAGGATGTCGGCACCGGCGCGGGGCAAGTGCCGGTCACGGGCGACTACATGCCCGCCGACGGTGCGCCAGCGGCGGCACATGCTGCGGTGGCTACCGATCACACGGTCACGTTGGATTCGGCATTGGGCCGTTACCAATACCTGAATGCGTCTACCGCAGCGGTTGTGACGTTGGAGGGAAAAGTTTCCCCGAAACCCGTGGATGGTCAAAAACTTTATCTGCGGATCAATTCCGGCACGGGCGGATGCACGGTGAAAACCGGCACAAGCATTTCCCTCCAGTCGCTATCCGCAACGGAGTGGGATACGGACGGAGTTACGCTTGCGGCAAGCAAGACGTGGGAGCTTCTGTTCAAATACAACACCGACATCAACAAATGGTGCTTCATGTCCTTCACCGGCGGATTCGCCTAACCCAACATTCCAATGTCAACAACACTCAAGGCAGTCGGTGGTGGCAGCTCTAATATAGCCAACAGATGGCTGGAAGAGGCTGGCAGTTCTTATCCGAACGCAAACGCGACCATTTCCGCCACGGCAAACACTAAAACCATTCTTTTGACCGGCGACCGGCATCTTGAATTCACCGAGGACGTTAGTTTCTGGCTATTGGATGATGTCAACACACCTAGAATAGCCCTGACGGTTGCGGCGGACGCGACTTTTGTGTCCCCTAACACGGTCATTGTGGTGAATGAAACCATTCAGGATGGAACTGTCGGGAATGCCATGAAATACCGTGCTCCTGTCGCTGCTGACGACGTGGACATTGCCGGATTTGCCATCGTTCAGGCGGGAGGGCCGTTATCGTTTGTTTCACTGATAGATACAGGAGAAACCAAAGGCACCTTTGAAATCACGAATAACTTCACCTGCCTCGCCGTATCTTGCCCGATTTTCTGCAACACGGGAATTATTGCGGGTGTCCCGATCCAGTTGGATGTGTATGTTTCGGTGGAGTCTTCATCTCCCGCGTTTGAAAATCAGGCCGGTGGCTTGGTGGACGTGGGAGATTCCACGTTTGTCAACACGACCGGCAAGGGCGTTTCCAATTTTGGAACAATCGTCGGGACGGTCTTGGATGGAACTAGCGAAGATG
>Ga0268283_1001308_pt1 | contig 12373 bp, 12 predicted proteins | sample saktaG_13_FD_190140 | JGI IMG/M metagenome (GOLD analysis project Ga0268283, IMG submission 190140) | Saline water microbial communities from Sakinaw Lake, British Columbia, Canada - sak_2013_06_06_36m | ecosystem: Environmental > Aquatic > Non-marine Saline and Alkaline > Saline ... | reverse complement strand
TCCCATCAAATATAAAATCGCCAATCAAACATTTGAAATTCCACTCAAAAAAGCAGATTTATATAGTTTCGCCGAATATGAAAATGTTGAACAGGAAGACCTTTATCCTTTTGGTATTTTTGGGCGCGACTGGATGAAAGAAAATAATGCAATCATCGATTATGCCAATAACCTGCTTTATTTTAAAAGTAACAATACCGCCACACTAAACCATTGAACCTGCTTGCCAGTTTACCTGACGAAGGCTTGACAGACAAGTTTGTAATTCAATAAACGATATAAAAAATAAAAATCATGAATAAAAAAGGGGAATTGCAAATTCCACTCAGCATGAGATTCTGGTTAAAATTAAAAAAATGGGAAATAGCTGGATTTATGCGAATTGCAAGTCCTATCAGAAGTAATAGTATTAAAAAACCATTTCAGAAAATCGGAATGAATATCATTGAAAAACTGATATAAATGTCAAAAGAAAGGACAAAAAAAAGAGGGAAGAAATCTTCCCTCTAATATTTTTATTAAATCTCTATTAAGAGTTTCACTCCTATACGAAGGAAATCTCCATCACCAAAAGTATAACGTACTTCAGGGCATAAGGTCATATTATCACCTATTGGCATGCCCAGACCAATACCTGCATTAAAGCTTGTATTTGTTCCTGAAACTTTACCCCAACCACCTAAGTCAACACTAAAGAAAGTTAGATTTAAACCTCCAATTGCATAAAGATTACCAAAATCCAATTCAGTGAATGAATAGTTAACATCTAAATCCAGCATTGACCAATTTACATTGTTCTTTGCAAGAAAATAAGTAAACGAAGGAGCAATACTAAAATTATCGTTGATGAAATAGGCACCATTTACACTGATTCCAACATTTTCCATATCAGTAGCATACCATACACCACCTCCTACTTTTTTTTGCGCATTAGCCTCAGTAACTGTGAATAATACGATTAAACAAATAATCACTTTTAATAAATTTTTCATAATCTTTTGGTTTTTAGTTTTTAATAATGATAATAAGGTTTTTGATTTTCAATTTAAGATAGATTCATGATTTAATTAAATATATAATTTGATAATAAAATTTTAACCATTCAACTTTGCTAAAAATATGTTATCAATATGTTATGATTTAATTTATCAAGATATCGCATTCATATTTACGTCTTATAAATTTAGAAAGATTTATTATATAAATATCAGAATATGAAAAAAAAATTATGAACACTTCTAATCTCGAAATTTAAAGTTTAACATTATTAGTTTAGAAGTATTAATTAATAAATATAAATATTTAAATAATTTTGAATATATAAAAAATTTAGTAATTTTATGATTAAACAGCCAAAAACCTTATAATTAACACAAAAAACAACCGCTATGAAAAAAAAACTATTAGTAATAAGCATCATCCTGTTTATTGGAGTATCCATGAGTTTTTATTCCTGTAAAAAGGACAAAGAAAATGTCGGAGATGCTAATTTAACCGGAATTGTTATTAGCTCTCAAACCGGAGACGGTTTGGCAAATGCTACGCTATATTTCACCCGTAACTTATCTGCTACAGATTATAATAATGCAGATTATACAGTTACAACCGACCAATATGGTAATTTCACTGTAACAAACGCAGTAGCAGGCACCTATTTAGTCTTTGTTGTTTCTAATGGTTTCTTTGTAAACTCCTTTCAGGTAATACTTGTAACCGGAACAAACACCATTAATGATATTCTTTTAGTTGAGGCACCTCAAGCAGGAGAATTGCGTATCATTCTTACATGGGGAGTATCACCTAGTGACTTGGATAGCCATTTAACGGGACCAGACGGCAGCGGAGGAAGATTCCATATGTATTATTCATCTAAAACACCAAGTCCATACATCAGCCTTGATGTTGATGACACCTCAAGCGAAGGGCCTGAAACAACTACTATTTCAGGACATTATAATGGAATGTATCGTTTTTCTGTTCACAATTATTCCAATAAGTATGAGGCAACAGGTGGAAATGGCATTAAAACATCACCAGCAAAAGTTGAATTATACAATTCAACTGGACTTGTTCAAACCTTTAATCCTCCTACTTTTACAGGAAACGGTGATACATGGCGAGTATTCGAACTTACCTATACTGGAAACAGTTATACCATAAGTGTGAAAAATGTTTATGTGATGGCTACTTCTACATCAGACATGAATATTTTTAAAAGCACAAATAAAAAAGTTGAACAACTTAATTTTGATAACTTCTAAAAATCATTAATATTTTATTAAAGAGCCAATTGCGATAATTAGAAGCAATTGGCTCTTTTTATTTTGAACAATTTATAATATTCTAATTTCAGTCCGCCTGTTTTTTGATTTCCCTGATTCTGTATCATTTGAATCAATTGGTTTAGTAAAACCACATCCTTTATATTCCATCCTTACGGGTTCAAAACCTTTGCTGATCAAATAATCATAAACCGCTCTGGCTCTTTTTTTAGAAAGTTCATTATTATAATCTGCAGTTCCGACATTATCGGTATGTCCCGAAATTTCGATTCTTAAGGATGGATTTTCATTTAAAAGCTGAACTAATTTATTTAACTCAGGAAATGAGCTTTCCATCAAATCAAATTTATTGGTTTCAAAAAAAATATTATTTAACACCATGATTTCGCCGGATTTTAACTTTTTAAGTGGGATTTGAATATTAACAGGATCGGCTTTGGTACTTTTAAAATTAGTGTTAAAATGATCTGAATAGAATAAGTAGCCTGTCTTGTTTACATTTAGCGAAATCATTTGATCCATTGGTAAAGCAACCAAAAAAGCACCACTCTCCAATTCAGATTCAGAACGGGTGAATAGGTCACCTGAGGATAATTGTATTAACTCAACCTTTGCATTTAACTTCTCGCCCGATTCTGCATCATAAACAATTCCTTTTATATAAGTCACCGGATTAGGTCGAACTGCTTCATTCAAGCGAAATTTATAAATATCAAATCCCCCAAATCCATTCGGTTGATCGGAAGAAATATAGGCAGATAAACCGTCGGGTGCTACGATTAGGTTAATTTCATCCCGATCGGTATTTATGGGATAACCCAGATTTTTCGGTTCACTCCAATTTCCATCAACTGAAAGCTTGCTCATAAACAAATCAAAGCCACCCATTCCAATGTGACCGTTCGACGAAAAGAAGAGCGTGGTGGCGTCGTAATGGATCAAGGGAGCCATCTCATCATCAGAAGTGTTTATTTTAGAACCGGCATTTTGAGGACTTGTAAAATTTCCATTTTTATCTATTTCTGAAATCCAGATATCTGATCCGCCATAACCACCGGGACGTTTGCTGGCAAAAAACAAACTTTTCCCATTGGATGAAAAACAAGGTTGAGAATCCCAATTACCTGAATTAACAACTGAACCAAGATTTTTCGCAACACTTAATTTCCCATCAATAATTTTGGAATAATACAAATCACAGCCTCCTTTACTATCTTCCTTATTGCAAGATGTAAAAAACAGATATCTGTTATTAGGTGAAACCGAAGCCCCTCCCACTCCATCAATGATTTGATCCCCAAATATTACGATTTTCGGATCGGACCAATTCAGGCTATCAAGTTGGGTTTGATAAATATTTTCAAGGTAAGTCTGAAAACCCTGAGTTTTATCTACAACTTTTGTCTTGATGGTCAGATACATTGATTGCTCATCAGTACTTAATGAATTCACATATTCATCATTGGGGCTATTAACCTTTTGACCAAGGTTTTCAGGTTTAAATTCAACAGGGTTTTGATAGGCATTTTTTCTAAATTCAGCAATTAACTTTAATTTTTCAGCTTCCGTTCGCTCCTGTTCAGTGGCAAGTTCCGAATTTAAATACTTCAAAAGATCTTTAATGGCAGCATCAAAATCCTTCAGTTTTATTTCTGACTCAGCTACGGCATAAAACAGGTGATTGAATTCATCTGGTGAGAGTTCAAAAGCCTTTCGATAAAATTGAACTGCCAATTCAATTTGTTGATGCATTTCATAAATATTACCTGCCAGTACCCAGGGTGTAGCATATAAACTATCTTTTTTAATGGCCTCAAGAGCAAATGCTAGGGCATTAGTGGTATCATTTTGCCTGAAATGAATAAATGCCAGCTCCTGAAATTTTAAGGCTTTTTTATTCACCTGATGCTGAGCGAAAATAGAAAGTGGAAATAATATAGAGATGAAAATAAAACCAAATAAACGATATTTCATCTTTTTAAAAAGCATAGCCTAATTTATGGAATTTTCATGTACTTATGACTCTGTAACGAAATTTTCCACTTTGGATTGTTCTTGGCGTATTCAATTATTATAGGTAATATTTTCGAAGAAACACTCCATTCGGGTTGCAAATAGAGTTCACAACGCTCGCTTACTTTGAGTGAGTTCTCCTCTGCCCAAGCAATGTCATCCTCAGTTTGAACGATCATTTTTAATTCATGGGCCTTCTTAAAGATTTCTTTTTTAGGTGGTATTTGTCGTTTTGGCGACAAACAAATCCAATCCCATTCACCACTTAATTTATGGGCTCCGGAGGTTTCAATAAAAGTGAGTATTTGATTTTTGTGCAATTCGGCAGTAAAGTAAGATAATTCATACATGGATGGTTCGCCTCCTGTCACTACAACAGCCTTTCCGGGAGTTGCAACTGCCCTTTTTACAATTTCATCAGCTAAAACGGCGGGATGAATCTCTGCATTCCACGACCGTTTGGTATCACACCAGCTACATCCCACATCACATCCACCAATACGGACGAAATAGGCTGGTTTACCTGTATGAAAACCTTCACCCTGAATGGTGTAAAATTCCTCCATTAATGGAAGTAATTTTCCATTTTTCAAATTCTGCTCAACTGATTCAATCATCTATGTTTGTTCTGCTTGTTTAGCGAACCTCTTTTTTATAGGCGTTTAAAGTATTTTGTAGCAAGGATACTATTGTCATTGGTCCAACACCTCCAGGAACGGGAGTAATATAACTGCATTTCTCTGCTACTTCATCGAATGCTACATCACCTTTAAGTTTAAATCCCGATTGGGTTTTGGTAGATGCAACACGGTGCATTCCAACATCAATTACAACTGCACCTTCTTTGACCATATCAGCTTTGATAAATTCACAAACGCCGATAGCAGCTATTAAAATATCTGCTGATTTGCAGATTTCCTTTAGATTTTCTGTTTTGCTATGACAAAGAGTAACGGTGGCATTTGCATTCTTCGCTTTACGGGATAGCAATATACTAATAGGAGTTCCGACAATATTACTTCTTCCTACAACAACCACATGTTTTCCACTAGTTTCTATCTTGCTTTTCTCCATAAGCATCATGATGCCTTGAGGTGTAGCTGAGATATGGGTAGGCAATCCCAGAGCCATCTTCCCAACATTAATAGGATGAAATCCATCAACATCTTTTCCGGGATCTATTCGCTGAATTATTTTATTTTCGTCGATATGAGATGGAAGTGGCAACTGTACAATAAAGCCATCAACTTCATCATCATTATTCAAAAAATCAACAATCTCTAATAATTTTTTTTCACTAATGGTCGAAGGATGCCTATAAATAGAAGAAGTCATACCAACCGATGCACAAGCTTTTTCCTTTGATGCAACATAAGTTTGACTAGCATCGTCATCGCCAACTAATATTGCCGCCAAATGAGGACCTCTCTCATCTTTATCAATCATTGCAGCAACTTCCTTTGCAATTTCAGATTTTATTTTTTCTGCTATTTTCTTTCCGTCGATTAATTTCATTTGTTTGACTTACTAGTTACTAGATACTGGTTGCTAATGTTTATATTCATTATTCATTATTCATTATTCATTATTCATTATTCATCACTTATAACTCATCACTACCTTCTTCCGGCATTTCGCATTAAATTCATCATGTTTTTGCCTTTACCACCTGTCATCATTTTCATCATTTTACTTGTTTCTCCAAATTGTTTAATCAATCTGTTTACTTCCTGAATATCAGTTCCACTGCCCATTGCTACTCGTTTTTTGCGTGTACCATTTAATAATTTGGGGTCTTCGCGTTCCTGAGGAGTCATTGAATAAATGATGGCTTCAATGCCTTTGAATGCGTCATCGTCAATCTCTGTATCTTTCATTGCTTTGCTCATTCCTGGTATCATTCCCATCAAATCCTTCACATTACCCATTTTTTTGATTTGTTTGATTTGTGAAAGAAAATCATTAAAATTGAACTGATTTTTGGCAATTTTTCGTTGCAGAATTTTAGCTTCTTCAACATCGTATTGTTCCTGTGCTTTTTCAACCAACGAAACAATGTCGCCCATCCCCAGAATACGATCAGCCATCCTGCTTGGATGAAAAATATCGATGGCTTCCATTTTCTCGCCAATACCTACAAACTTGATTGGTTTATTGACTACCGATCGAATTGTTAAAGCAGCACCACCACGTGTATCGCCATCTAATTTTGTTAAAACAACGCCGTCGTAATCCAATCGATCATTAAAAGTTTTGGCAGTATTAACAGCATCCTGACCAGTCATTGAATCGACCACAAATAAAGTTTCCTGCGGATTGATTGTTTTTTTGATTGATGAAATTTCATTCATCATCTCATCATCGATCGCCAAACGACCTGCTGTATCAACGATTACATAATTCAGGCCTTTATCTTTTGCATAATTAATTGCATGCTTGGCTATCTTAACCGGAATGTTATTATCAATTTCAGTAAATACTTCAACCCCGATTTGCTCACCTAAAACCTGCAATTGCTTAATAGCAGCAGGACGATAAACGTCGCAAGCAACCAATAATACTTTCTTTCCTTTTTTGGTTTTAAGGTAGTTAGCCAGTTTGGCCGAAAAAGTTGTTTTACCGGAACCTTGCAAACCTGCAATTAAAACGATGGCAGGACTCCCTTTTTCATTCAGATCAACTTTCTCAGAACCCATCAGGCGGGTTAGTTCATCATGAACAACCTTCACCATTAATTGGCCGGGAGAAACAGCGGTTAATACATTTAAGCCAAGGGCCTTTTGTTTAACTTCTTCCGTAAATTGTTTGGCAATTTTATAGCTAACATCCGCATCGAGTAATGCTTTACGCACTTCTTTCAATGTTTCTGCAATGTTAATCTCGGTAATATATCCTTGCCCTTTTAATAATTTAAACGAGCGTTCCAGTTTTTCTGATAATCCTTCAAACATATTCCATTTTTTTTGGGACTACAAAATTAGTAATTTGTGACAAATAATTTGCGAATAAAACCATCTTGATATTATTAGTGCAGATATTGTCAATTTCGCAAAATTTGTATATTTACTCTATCCTTTTTAAATACAAGAATTTTGAAGACCTTCAAGATAAAAACAATTGTCATTTCAATCAATTTATTCATTATTTAAACCATTAAAACTATGAATCCAACAATCATCATTATTGTTGCCATTGGGCTGGTACTACTTATTATTATTGGCATGTACAACAGTTTGATTCGTGCCAGAAACGAGGTCGACAACGCATTCGGAGGCATGGATGTGCAACTAAAAAAACGTTACGACCTGATCCCGAATATTGTTGCATCGGTTAAACAATATGCTATTCACGAGAAAGAAACCTTAACCAACCTGACTGAAATGAGAACAAAAGCGATTAGTGGAAATCTTTCGAGCGATGAGAAAGTGGCTCTCGATAATCAAATTTCTGCAGGTATGAAAAGTATAATGGTAGCCGTAGAAAATTATCCAGACCTGAAAGCAAGTGAAAATTTCCTGAACCTTCAACGTACATTGAATGAAGTTGAATCACAAATATCGGCAGCACGCCGAACTTACAATGCTGTTGTTACCTATTTCAATAATGCAGTACAAACATTTCCAAAGAGTATTATGGCCGGAATGATGCATTTAAAACGCAAAGAAGTATTTATAATTCAGGAAGCCGAACGTGAAGTTGTGAACGTGAATAATTTATTTAAATAAAATTTACAATCATGATTAAAAGAGAAGACCTTGAACAATTATACAACAAGGATTTAAAAGAAAAATTATCAGGACTTGAAGGAATGCGTAAAAAATTACTCCTTCATCGATTTATTGGTATTATAGGTATTATCATTCCTTTTATTATTTTTATTGCTACGCTTTCGACAACGGATAGCTTAAGCAATGCAGCCATATCCTTGATTATACTAATGGCTGCAATCGTGATCTTTTCAATTGTGCTTCTTATTCTTTCGATTAAAAAAAAGAGGTTATATCGTAATGCCTATAAATCGGAGGTAGTTTCAAAAATTGTACAGGCCATCGACCCAAACTGGAACTATGTTCCCGATCAGTGTATTAGCACCACCGAATATTTAGAAAGTGATTTATTCAGGACGCATTACGACAAATATGAAGGAGATGATTTTATTTCAGGAGTGATTGATAAAACCGATTTTAGATGTTCTGAATTGCACACCCAATACAAAAATGTTAGTACCGATAACGAAGGTAAACGTCAGGAAAAATGGGTTACGATTTTTAAAGGGTTGTTTTTTCATGCCGATTTCAACAAAAACTTTTCGGGAAAAACTTATATCGCTCCTGATATAGCAGAAAGATTATTCGGTAACATTGGGAAAAAATTACAAAAGATTTCAGGAAAAGCTGATTTAGTAAAATTAGAAAATCCCGAGTTTGAAAAATATTTTGTGGTTCATTCAACCGACCAAATTGAAGCTCGATACATTCTTACCCCAACGATTATGGAGGCATTGGTTAAAATCCATAAAGAATACAAGCGCCCTATTCATCTGTCGTTTATCGGATCAAGAGTTTATTGTGCCATGAGTTTTACTAAAAACCTTTTCGAACCGAAAATAATGCGCTCGGGTGTTAAGTTTGAAGATGTGGTAAATATTTATAATTTGTTTATGGTAAATACTACCATCATTAATGAATTGAATTTGAATACCCGAATCTGGACAAAGGCTTAGTATAATTGCTTTCTAAACGATTTGAGATATTTTATTTTACCCTTCTGTCTCACGACTGACATCCCTGCCTGCGGCAAGGCAGGTCTCCTATTCAGGGGAGAATATGAGGAAACCCAAAGCAAAGCTTCGGGGAATTATTTTGATGAACATTTCAGATAGATAAATATTGGCCTCTAATATTTTTTACTTTTGTAATAAATAGCTGATGATGGAAACTCTTTATGATTCAAATCTTTTTACTTACCTCTTTCTTCCTTTATTAATCTTCATTGCCCGAATTGGTGACGTATCGATAGGAACTGTCCGGATTGTAATGGTGTCAAAAGGACAAAAATTTTGGGCACCGTTATTAGGATTCTTCGAAGTATTTATATGGCTGCTTGCAATTTCTAAAATTTTTCAAAATCTCGATAACTGGGTTTGCTACTTTGCTTACTCTGCGGGATTTGCCACTGGAAATTATATTGGATTAATCATTGAAGAAAAGTTGGCCTTTGGAGTTGTTCGCATCCAAATTATTACTGCAAAAGCAGCTAACGAATTAATAGGGATTCTAAGAGATTCGGGTTACGGTATTACGCATCATGATGCATTCGGCGGAACCGAAAAAGTAAGCATTATTTATAGCATTATAAAACGGACCAACTTGAACAAAGTTGTTGGTATTATTAAAACCTATAATCCAAATGCATTCTATTCCATTGAAGATGTGAAGTTTGTGAACAAAGGTGTTTTTCCTATCAAAACAGTACCAAAACGTTGGCGAAAGGGGAAATAGCAACTAATTCACATCATTTGAATACCATAGTTAAGTTTTAGTTATAAAATATTTCGGACTATCGTTTTATTAAATAAATTATTTTTTATCTTTCAGTTGTTTTTCAAACTCTAAAGTAAGAGATTTGATTTCATGTCGTGGTATGTATAATGTTTGGAAGTGGGAATAGATTGATTTTTATCTTTTTTTTACAATAATAAAGTAACAAATAATAAAGCTAAACTGTCTAATTTTTAAACTTAATATCGCGTTTGCCGAAAAGCGTTTAGAGTAGGCCTTATTAAACTAAAAACCATGAAAAAAACCCTATTAATTATTGCAGTATTCTTAATCGCAGGAAGTACTGCTTTTTCACAAGTACAATTTGGCGTTGGCGGTATGGCCGGAACCAAAGCCGGAATGAACGACAACTTTGAACAAACGATAAATTTCGGACCCCATGTTAGGGCATTATTCAATGTTGGCGACCAATTTGGCGTTACAGCCGGTTTCTCTTATTATCTGCCAGTTAAATATAGTGGATTTGGTGCTGAGGTAACAATGAACTATATGGCGTTTAATGCTGATGCGTTATATTATATCCTAAATGATGACGACTTTAAAGTTTATGCTTTAGGCGGAGTTAACTATGGTATGATTAAATTAAAATTTGCAGATATGGGTGCTGACGATGGTAACGGAACCGCAAATCATACTGACTTTGAAGTTGGTGGTGGAATTCAGGTTGGAAAAATATTTGCAGAGGTAAAATATGATAACAGTAATGAGCATTTTCAAGCATTTCTTGGTATTTATTTCTAAAAGTGCATTATCTGTTTTCTGGAATTAAAATGATAGAAAATTAAAAAGCTGAATAGGAGATCCTTTTCAGCTTTTTTTAATAATAATCGTCAATACCGAAAACTCAGGTTATAATTTCATGAATCCGCAATTGAAATTCATCAAGATCATGGCTTCTGGAAAGGTATTTAAAAACTTCATTTCTATCATTAAAATAAAATGAGAAATATCGCCAGTAATCTTTCAATTTTCCCAACAGTTCATGTTCGCTGCTAAATTTTCCTTCAAAAATGTGACATAAATCATCATGAAACTTTAAGAATCGCTCCTTTTCAATTAATAAATCCGAAGGCAATAATTCCTTAATTCTTTCAGCTAAAAACGGATCCTTCATCAGACCTCTTCCAAGCATGATCCGCGAAATGGAAGGAAATTTTTCGATGATTCTTTGATAATCTTTCAGATTATTAATATCTCCGTTATAAACAATTTCGTTCTTTGATAAATGCAGGATTTCTTCGAAATGTTCTAACATCACTTCTCCATTGTACATTTGGGTACCAAGCCGGGGATGTAAAATTATTTCCTTCAAAGGATATTGATTGTAAATTTCAAAAAGCTGATAACTTTCTTCCGGACTCTCTAATCCCAGTCGTGTTTTTATAGAAAATTCAACTTCAATATCTTTAAAAATCTCATCTAGAAAATACCTTATTTCATCCGGGTACTGTAATAATCCAGAACCTCTCCCCCTTCGTACCACTCTTTTTGAAGGGCAACCTAAATTCCAGTTTAAACCCTCGTAACCTTTAAATTTAACCCATTTTGCCAGATGCTTAAAATCTTTGACATTTCGTCCCATGAATTGAGGTATGGTTCTCAATCCTTGTTCATCTGAATGAGGTATATCCCACGATCTACGTTTATCTTCCAGATCATGATGCATCAACGAAACAAAGGGGGCAACGGCTGCATCAACACCGCCAAAATGCCGGGCAAAAACATTCCTGAAATCTATTTCAGTATAGCCCTCCAAAGGAGCCAAATAAATATACGGTTGCTTAATCACGTTGCAAAAATAATCAATTGAAAGCTATCTGAAAAGATAATAAAAGGCCAAAAATCGAATTTTACACGAATCAAATTATCTGGACTAAGATGAATGATGGAATCATTTTACAAGTTTGGGTTATTTTAGATAAAAATGGCAATTTGCTCTCTCAGGTGTTTAAAGGCATCTATAATCTTCGTTAAAACACTTCTTTTATTTGAATCCAATTTCATTGTTCTCAGTCTAATACACGAATATTGAATCGCTTAGATCAATTCTAAATGATATTATGCAGCCCTTTCTTTGTATAATAATTATACCTTTATGAGTATCATTATCCACCTAATTAATTATTTGCATCATGAAAACATTTAAAATTGGTCTGGCTACAATCATTGTAAGTTTTGTATTTACATTAGATTCAAATGCTCAAAACAAAGGGCTTAAAACAATCAGTGAAAAAGAATTACAATATCACCTCGAATTTCTAGGATCACCTGAATTCCGAGGACGTGAAACACCATCACCTGAACTTGAAATTGCTACCGTTTATATTGGTAACTGGTGCAAAAGTATTGGATTGAAACCTTTAATGACCGATGGCACATTTTATCAAACCATCCCGATAACGGTTAATAAAATCGTACCATATAATACCAAATTAAGCATAAATACTGATGATGGAGAACGGGTTTTCTATTATGGCGAATCGTTTGGCGGCGATTTTTATAATTCATCATTCTGCA
>Ga0268283_1001307_pt1 | contig 12377 bp, 7 predicted proteins | sample saktaG_13_FD_190140 | JGI IMG/M metagenome (GOLD analysis project Ga0268283, IMG submission 190140) | Saline water microbial communities from Sakinaw Lake, British Columbia, Canada - sak_2013_06_06_36m | ecosystem: Environmental > Aquatic > Non-marine Saline and Alkaline > Saline ... | reverse complement strand
GTGGGACACAGTTACAACAATCGGAGTGGGTTGGGTAATAGTTACATTGGCAGTTGTTACACAACCAACGGCATCTCTAACGGTGACAATATATGCCCTTGCGGTTAAAGCAGTTGCTGTTGCATTAGTTTGAACAGGAACCGTATTCCACGAATAGGTGTAAGGAGATGTACCTCCGCTTGCGGTAACAGTTGCACTTCCGGTATTGCTGGTAGCACAATCTACATTTGTGGAGCTGGTAATTGAAGCAGACAGAGGACTTGCCGGTGCCGTAATGATAGCCGGAATAGTAACAGTACAATTGTTGGCATCTTTCGCTATAATGGTGTATGAGCCGCCTGCAAGGTTGCTGAAAGTTCCGCTTGCCTGGAATACACCACCGTTAATGTTGTATTGAATAGGCGCTATTCCCCCGCTTCCGGATACAGTAATCGAACCGATATTGATTCCTGCACAAACTACATTAACCTGGTTGGTAATAGAAGCAATGAGTTTTGTTGGTGGCTGAGCAATGGTTACAAAAGCAGACTTATAACAACCCGAAGCATCAAAAACCGCCACTGTGTAACTACCAGCTGCCAGGTTTGTAGCTACAGCTGTTGTTTGTAAAGGAGTTGTAAGCCATGCATAAGTATAGGGCGGATTTCCACCACTGGCCGAAGCCGTTGCCGTACCAGTCAAATCGCCAAAGCAAGAAATATCGGTGTGGGTTACAGTTACAACAATAGGTGTGGGTTGGGTTATAGTTACATTGGCGGTTACTACACAACCCGCCGCATCTCTAACGGTAACAATATAGGCCCTTGCGGTAAGATTAATTGCAGTTGCATTAGTTTGAACAGGAACCGTATTCCACGAATAAGTATACGGAGCTGCACCCCCGCTGGCTGTAACAGTTGCACTTCCGGTATTCGCGGCGGCACAATCCACATTGGTTTTGCTTGTAATTGAAGCAGATAGTGCCGTAGCCGATTGAGTAATAGTTACTGATAAGCCAAATGCACAATTGTTAGCATCCCTCACAATTACATTATAAGTTCCGGCAAGCAGGCTGTTGAATATGCCACTTACCTGAAAAGTACCTCCATTTATATTATACTGATACGGTGGTGTACCTCCGCTTCCTGAAATTGTTACGGATCCGGTTGCAGTACCAACGCAGGTAACATTGGTCTGGCTGGTAATTGCCCCTGCTACCGCTGTAGCTGGTTGAGTAATTGTGGCCGTTGTTGTGTTAATACAATTTCGCGAATCCTTTATAGTTATTGTATAAACGCCGGCTGCAAGGCCAGGAAATATAGCGCTGGCCTGGAATAAAACACCATTTATACTATATTGATAAATTGGCGTGCCTCCACTGCCGGCAACGGTAACTGACCCGGTTGAACCGCCTAAGCAATTCACATTAATCTGGCTTGCAACGGCAACCGTAAGAGCTGCGGCTGGCTGAGCAACAGTAGCTGAAGCAGTTGCAGTGCAACCATAAAAATCAGTAACTGTCACAGTGTAAGTTCCGGCTGTAAGATTTGTGGCGGTTGATGTAGTTTGAGGGGGCACTGTATTCCATGAATAGGTATAAGATGGAGATCCACCTGTAACTGCCACTGATGCTGTGCCGTTATTTCCCCCAAAACAACTAACCGGTGTACTGCTTGTAGTCAAACTTAAAGCTTCTTCATTCACAACAGTTACAACCTGCGCACACTGGGCTGTGTTGCCACTAACATCGCTTGCTTTCCATATTACAGAAGTGCTTCCCAATGGGAATTGTGCTGGAAGTAGTGGGATACTTGTAAAACCACTGATACCGCAATTGTCGCTCAACGACAGCGGAAAAAATGAAATAGGGTCCGTGATACTGGCGCAACTGGGAATAGTTAGATTTGCATCCGGCGGACAAACGAAAGTTGGAATTTCTTTATCACTAACCGTCACCGTAAAACTGCATGTAACTGATGAGCCTAATGCGTCGGTTACTCTATATGTAACAGTTGTTAACCCCTTATTGAAATTATATGATCCAAGTATATTATTTACCCCACTTATGGGAGATACGGCAATTGTAGCTCCGCCCATGGTCCAGGTAAGAGTTGTAATATCACCGTCAGGGTCACTGATGGTTGCAGCAAGGCCACTTACTGAAGCTCTGCAGAATCCGGGGTCAGTGTTCGCTGTTTTAGCTCCCGGGCAAACGATAGTAGGTGGAGCAGCCACGGCTTTCAGGGAGATAAAATTCTTATGTGAAGTGCTGTTTAAGAGATTATTGAGTGTATATTGAGAACTGCCTTCAAATGACTTTAATGATGAATCCGGTCTGTAAATATTCTGACTATAAAGTGTTGCACGCGACGTAAAACTGCTCACAGTCTGATCTGTAAGGCTTATTGAAACATAATCTGCTTTTTGCGACGAAGACCCGGCTATGGTCGTTGCAAATAGGAAGTAAGGCATAAGTATTAAAAATAATCCTAATACCTTGTTTCGGATTCGATTATATAAAGACGTCTTCATGTCGGTAGTTTTAATCTTTAACTTGAATATTCCGGAAGCAGTTAAGAAGTTTAGCTTCAGTTTTTAACTGGTAGGAATGGTACGAGAACTTTATGATAGTATTATAGCGTAATCCGATATTATCCTTGTAATGACTTAGTGAGAGCAGTTTTTTAGTTAAACTTCTAAACTATGTGCAAGTTATTACAAAAAAAAGCCAGCAATAGGCGGCTTCAAATAAGTTATTAAACGATTTATTAACAACCATGTATCTGTTAATCAGATATATAGACCATATTTTGTTAGCCCATTTTTAGGTCATTATCATACACTAACGCCATATTTTTAAAATGCGCCATAAAATATTGAAAATTTTCGTGTTTAAAGTGCAAATCCACTGATTACCTGACAGGTACAAAAATCTGCCCGGCAGTTTATAAAAACAATAGATTGAAATTTCTTATCTTATATCTAGTAAGTGCCGGAAAACAAATTATAATTAGCCAGACCAAATGAAGGAATTTCAATTTTGACGACCCGATTCTTTTGCTGAATCTTTATTTAGCGGTTAGAACAGAACAGTGCGGATTTTGTAAAAATTCGATACCAGCTATTCACCAGACAAAAAATTAAAGCCGTGTAAACTCTATACTATTCGGGAGTCCTCATTAATTTTCATTGAAAGACTACGAATAAACTAAACATCCTAAGGCTTGTCTGCTGAACATGTTAACAATTTAAGTGATTAACAATTTGATAAATAAAGTAAGCGCTGCAAACTTTTACCTTTTTTTTGATGTTATATATAAGTATCGGCAAAGGAATAAAACATACCATGGCAATAGTTATTCAGCAAATCCGTTACACAGTTTAAAATTCTTAATTACTTTTGCGTTGTCCTAAAAAGGAATGAAAAAAGCATGTTTTGTGTGTGGAATTCAGTCCTTGTTCTTCTTAAGTATCTGTAAATCATATTGAAATAAATCGTAAAACACATTAAAAACAAAAAAATGAAAACAAAAATTTTAGTAGTGATGAGCCTTGCAGCAATTATGTTTGGGACATCATGTGTAAGCCAGAAAAAATACAAAGCACAAATCAGTAGTTTTGAATCGCTTAATGCCCAATATTCAAAAAAACAGAGTGATTTAAATGCTTGTGAAACTGCCAAAGCTAATTATCTGAAACAAATTGATGATCTCAATAAACAACTTGCCGATTTAGCCAAAGAAAAATCATACCTGAAAGAAAACAACTCTGTTGTATTAAACCAGTTGGAAGCGCTATCAGTTATATCCGGTTCGCAGGCAGCAAGCATTAAGCAATCGATGGAAAACCTGGGCATGAAAGATGCTTACATTCAAGGTCTGCAAACTTCGCTGGCTCAGAAGGATTCACTCAACCTGGCTTTGGTTATGAACCTCAAAGGTGCAATAGGCAACATGGATGATAAGGATATCAATATTAAGGTTGACAAAGGTGTCGTGTTTATTGATATTTCCGATAAACTATTGTTCAAAAGCGGAAGCTACGATGTAACCGATCAGGCTACAGATGTACTTGGGAAAGTTGCCAAAGTATTGAAAAACCAGCCTAATATGGATTTTATGGTCGAAGGCCATACTGATAATGTCCCCTTTAAGAAAAAAGGTGATCTGATTGACAACTGGGATTTAAGTGTTAAACGTTCGACTACAATCGTGCGTTTACTGCAAACTAAATACGGACTTGATCCTGCAAGCATCATTGCAGCCGGTCGTAGCGAATACCAGCCGGTTACCTCCAACAGCACTACCGAAGGTAAAGCAGCAAACCGCAGAACCCGTATTGTAATTTTACCTCAGCTTGATCAATTCTTCAAACTGCTGGAGAGAAAATAAATAAAGGAACTCAGGAATATTGAATTTGATATTCTGTAGTCTGTAATGCTATTATCCCGAAGTATAATCTGTTTCTAAATGAACAGAGAAATACTTCGGGATTTTTGTTTCTATGAGTGTTGATTCTCAGAGTGAAATCTCATCATTTTGCCCCATTCTTCAATGTAACTTTTTACTTATATTCACTGTTGCCCGGGTAAATTAGATTAAAACACTGTAACCTCTTATATATATCGTCCCTACAGGACTTTATGCCTACGGGGTACTTTTTTATTCTACCAATATTCCGTCCCTACAGTACTGTCCCGTTAGGGACAATATGTTGGTAGAGCCTGAGATAAAAATCATTGAAAGTCCCGTCAGGGAAGATATGTATTTTAGACGGACAACAATGATTTAGTAAAGAAACACGCTTGTATATTTTTCAAGAGATCGTTCAATAATTAAACCGTCTTACTCAATTTAACTGCAATGCGCCTTACAGGAAGCCAGGCAGCAGCTGTTCCAATCATTGTTATAGTTATAAAAACATATAAGAAGTCAGTAGCTATCAATTGTACAGGATAAGCATTGATAATAAATGATCCTCCGCCCTGGAGTTTTATCAGCCCAAATTTCTGTTGCAGAACGCAAACCGCCAGACCCAGCAATAAACCTGAAAATGCTCCGGTCAGCGAAATTAATAAACCTTCGAAAAAGAAAATTTTCTTGATAAGCGAATCTCTTGCACCCAGGCTGCGTAAAATACCGATGTCTTTTTGCTTGTCAAGAATCAGCATGGTAAGCGAACCAATTACATTGAATGAGGCAACAATCAATATAAACGTAAGTATGAGGAATACTGCCCATTTTTCGGATTTCATGATTTTATAGAGCACTTCCTGCTGCTGAAAGCGGTTCTGTATCCTGAATTTTGGCCCGAGCATTGACGCGATTTTTTCCTGTATCATTCCGGCATCCGCATCTTTTGCCAGCCTGATTTCGATACTGGTAACTTCGTCGGTATAATCGAGCATGCGTCGGGCGAAACGAAGAGGCACCAGCATATATTTATCGTCAAAATCCTGTTGAACCGAAAAAATTGCAACCGGTCGTATGAATTCGCTTCGAAATGATTCCTGTGGCAAACCGCTGATACTGCCTTTGCGTTTTGGAATATAAACCGATATCAGGTTATCGGGCGCTTTCATATCCAGGTTCAGGAAATATGCAATTCCGTATCCCGGGATTGCAAAATCAAGGCTATCTTGTTGCAGTATCATTTCACCGGTAACAAGGAGTGAATCGCTTATAGGACTATTTACTTGGTAAAGTGAATCCACACCTTTAATGGTGGCCAGGAATTGCTGCTTTTTATAATACAAAAGTGCATTTTCCTCAACCACTTCTGTGTATTTAATTACACCGGGAATGGCACGGATTTTATCAGCGTCAATTTCATGGTTGTGGAAAGTTTTTCCTTCGACAACTGTTATTTTTACATCCGGATCGAAAACTGAAAACAAGGAAACAACGACTGATTCAAATCCATTGAAAACACTCAGAACTATAATAAGAGCTGCCGTTCCCAATGCAACGCCAACCATCGAAATACCCGAAATCAGGTTGATGATGTTATGCGATTTCTTCGAAATCAAGTACCTGCGTGCTATGAAAAACGGGAGATTCAAAATAGAATTGGTTTATAGACGCAACAATGAATTAACATTTATAATTTAAATGACTTTATTTCCACGCTTTAACCACCAGTCCTGTTCCTGTTTTATGAACAGAAGTGGCATCAATATAATTTAATACCAGGCAAACCGGGAATGTGATAATGTAGTAGAAAGGCAGCAGGATAAAGAAAAGCTTGGTTTTGCCTAATGCAAGAATCGGGTATTTCATCGAAAGTCGCCAGCTGATCTGTCCGGGTTTCCCGTATTGATAGCGGGCTTCGGTTCGGCTGAATCCTGCCAGTTTAAGCTTTTCCTGAATTTCGCCAATATTATAACCGTCGCGAACATGTTCATCAATAAAGGATTCCTCTTCGTCATGATCGTGAACATCGCTGCCACCCTGGTCCGAAGGCGTGGATATCAAAACCATTCCGCCAGGTTGAAGTGAAGCATAAAAATTCCGGAAAACGGCAACATCTTCAAGTATATGTTCCATCACATCAACCGAAAGTATAAGGTTATATGCTGACGCATCTGTAAATGTGGTAAGGTCAGCAATAGCAAAGGTTACATTCTTCCTTCCGATACGGCTGAAAAAATTATTGCAGTCAGCAATCTGTTCATCTTTCACATCCACGCCCCTGATTTTCCATTCTGGATTTTTTGATGACATATAGAAATCATATTGCCCAAATCCCGAACCTGCATCTAATATAGAAGCATCTTTTGAAGCTGTGGCTGCCCATTTTTTTACTTCACGGCGTACATGCCACGAACGAAGCAAAAGCAGATCCAGCAAACGGTAAAAGACTTTTCTTAAAAACGGGGTGCTGTTAAAAACGCTGCCCAGCGAACGTTTAATTGGATCGTATTGCATTTTTATTTAAGGATATTTGGCGTAATTTTTAATAAAAAAGATGGGAGAAAGACGAAAGGTGAATGGTCATAAATCGGGTGCACTTCCGACTTCCAACTTCTAGCTCTTCTTCAAAAGATTGTCAATGTTTTCGATATAATCCAGCGAATCGTCGAGAAAAAAATCGAGTTCCGGTATTGAGCGGACCTGGTTACGGATCCGGTTGCCAAGTTTAAGCCGTATTTCTTTCCTGTGTTCTTTAATAATAGCCAAAAGTTCCTGCTTATCTGTTTTCCCGAAAAGACTCAGGTACACTTTTGCAAGGAAAAGATCAGGTGAAACATGAACCTTGGTAACGGTAATCATATTTCCCGGGAGTACATCGCGGCCCATGGCCTGGAATATTTCTCCCATATCCTTCTGTATCAGGCGGGCTATTTTGTGCTGACGTGTTGTTTCCATTCGGCAAAGGTACTGATTTTATAAATAATACGTAATTTTAGCTTGTAAGCTTTGAACTGAATATTTGCCGAGCAAGCTCAATTAATGTTAATTTTGCGCAATATCGGGATTTGAGCCGGCTTATATCTTAAAATACTTGTTTCGTGAGAAAATTCTTTAAACTGATGATTTATGCTAAACCTTACTGGGTTTACGCTGTAATTAATATTATCTGCAATATCATTGTCATCCTTTTCTCTATTGTATCCTTTGCGGCACTGATACCCATCCTGCAAATACTTTTTAAAATGGCGAAGCCGGTAACGTCTGCACCGCCGTTGGCTTTTACCCAGGATTCAATAATGCAGAATCTGAATTTCTATATCAGCGGGCTGATCGGCCAATATGGCGAATTGCAAGTGCTGGGATATATCTGTGCTATCCTTGTAGGACTGTACTTTCTGAAAAACCTTTTCCGTTACGGCGCTATGTTTTTTATTGCCGTCTTACGCAATGGTGTGGTGAAAGATTTGCGCAATGCAATTTATTATAAAGCTTTAATCCTCCCTTTGTCGTATTTCAACGAGCAGCGCAAAGGCGATATAATTTCGCGTATTACCGGCGATGTGCAGGAAGTGGAATGGTCGATACTTCAGATGATAGAGATTATTTTCCGTCAGCCGATTACATTGATTGCATACCTGGTCTTTCTTTTTATTCTGAGCCCCCAGCTTACAGTTTTTGTACTGATAGTGTTGCCGATTTCGGGATTTATAATTGGCAGGATTGGAAGGTCGCTGCGGCGCACTTCCGATAAAGTACAATCTAAAATGGGCAGTTTGGTTTCGCTTATCGAAGAGACAATTTCCGGACTCAGGATCATCAAAGCCTTTAATGCTATTGATTTCAGTTATAATAATTTTTCTAAAACCAATGCCGAATATGCCAAAATCGCAACGCGGATGATACGTAAACGCGACCTGGCCTCACCGCTAAGCGAGTTTTTAGGGATTTTGGTTACAGCAATTATTCTATGGTACGGTGGTCGCCTGATCCTTGCGCACGATAATTCGTTAGATGCTACTCTTTTCATTGTTTATCTGGGTGTTTTTTCACAGATTCTGCCACCGGCAAAAGATATTTCGCAGGCAGCAGCTTACATTCAGAAAGGCGCCTCTTCGCTTGATCGTATTGATTATATTCTGAAAGCGGAGGAAGTTATTACTGAAAAAGCCGATCCAATCCATATCACCGATCTTGAGCATAACATCGAATACCGCAATGTGGCATTTAAATACAACACTGAGCCGGTGTTAACTGATATCAACCTGATTGTTCCGAAAGGAAAAACAATTGCATTGGTCGGACCTTCCGGAGGAGGTAAATCGACCATGGTCGATCTGTTGCCGCGTTTTTATGATATCACCGGCGGGCAATTGCTGATTGACGGCCACGATGTGCGTGATATTGCCATTGCTGATGTTCGCGGATTGATGGGAATTGTAAACCAGGAAACCATTCTTTTCAACGGATCGGTTTACGATAATATTTCTTTCGGTATGAAGAATGTAACGATGGAAAAAGTGATTTCAGCTGCAAAGGTCGCCAATGCACACGAATTTATTGAAAAACTGGATAACGGCTACGATACCAATATTGGCGACCGTGGACTCAAACTTTCCGGAGGCCAGCGTCAGCGCATCAGTATTGCAAGGGCTGTGCTGAAAAACCCGCCGGTACTTATTCTCGATGAGGCTACATCCGCTCTGGATACCGAAAGCGAACGCCTTGTGCAGGATGCTTTGGTAAAGCTGATGGAAAACCGTACTTCGGTGGTAATTGCTCACCGGCTTTCGACCATTCAGCATGCCGACGAAATTATTGTATTGAATGCCGGCGAGATTGTACAACGTGGAAACCACCAGGAGTTAATTGCAAAAGAAGGAATTTATAAGAAACTGTGCGAAATGCAGTCGTTTTCCTGATGATTAAATACAAATCTATCCGGAAGTATCATTTGCATGGAGGAGATAGAATGATGTTTTAAAAATTTAATTAATCCATGAAGACCATTAAATATCTGACATTCAGTTTAGTCATTATACTCTTTGCCGGTATATTAGCAAGTTTCCTGGAAAAGGGAAGCAGTGTTTATTCCGTTTATCCCGATGGAAATACCAAAGCTCTTATTATGAGCTATGATGATGGAACTATTGATGATATTAAACTAATCAGATTATTTGATGAAAATAAAATTGTCGGCACTTTCAATTTGAATTCCGGACTTCTGGGATCCACACAGGTATGGCCTCAAAAGAATGCAGATACACTTGTTTATAAATATTTACCCAAAGATTCATTGCTGTCAATATATAAAAATCATGAAATAGCTGCCCATAGCTTAACCCATAAAGATTTTAAAAACCTAAAGGATGATGAGATTTTACTGGAGGTTGAAACGGATATCGCTAACCTCAACAGGCTGACAAACAGGAAGATTCTAAGCATGGCTTATCCCTTTGGGAATTCAAATCCGCATATTGCAAAATTAATCAGCAACACCGGTTTTACCAATGCAAGAACTGTAGGCGACACGTATACGTTTAATTTACCTGACACTTTTTTATTATGGCGCCCGACCTGTCACGACAGCAAAGCATTGGGATTTTTAGATAGTTATTTATCGATCAAAAGCAATAAACTCACAGTTTTCTTAGTCTGGGGGCATTCATGGGAGTTCAAAGATGAAAAAAGATGGAGTGATTTCAGTAAATTCTGCACAGAAATAGGCAATCGGAAAGATATCTGGTATGTGGGATGCGGTGAATTTATTGATTACCAATTGACATTGAAAAAATTAAAAATAACAGATGGAACAATTGTAAATCCCAAAGACAATAAAGAAGTCTGGTTCAAACAGGATGGTTTAGTAAAAGTCCTCAAACCCGGCGACAGAATTGAGGCTCAAATAAACCCGGTAACGAAATAGGAGGTGTCAGCCGCTGGAATGTTATTAATAAGCATCTGATAGCGAAAGATTTAATTAGAAATAGAATACCACAAATACTGATTTTAAGATTATTTTATGGTAAATCCACTAAGTGAAAAAATAAAATCCCTTGCCGCCGAATTTGCACCCGGTATTATACAAATCCGAAGGCATTTGCATGCCAATCCCGAATTATCGGAAAAGGAATTTAATACAGCCGATTTTATATGTAAAACGCTGGATGGATACGGGGTTTCCTATACGAGAAATGTGGGTGGTAACGGTATTGTAGCAAAAATAGAAGGCCGGCAACCTCAGACAACAACTCTCGCGCTTCGTGCCGATATGGATGCTTTGCCTATCATTGAACTTAACGATTGTGAATATAAGTCGCTGAACCCCGGCGTAATGCATGCCTGTGGTCACGATGTTCATATGTCATCCTTGCTGGGGACAACTAAGATATTGAATGAATCGCGGAATGAATTTGAAGGTACGATCCGGCTTATTTTCCAGCCTTCGGAAGAGAAATTTCCAGGTGGAGCACTTGCTATGATCAAGGATGGTGTTCTGAAAAACCCGGTTCCTGAACGTATTTTAGGCCAGCATGTTTTGCCAACCCTCGAAGCCGGCAAAGTAGGCTTTAAATCTGGGAAATACATGGCTTCCACCGATGAAGTTTATCTTACAATTAAAGGCAGGGGAGGACATTCCGCCACGCCTGACCTCAATACCGATACCGTGTTAATTGCATCACATATTATTGTCGCACTTCAGCAGGTGGTTAGCCGTATGGCACCTCCGGGAGTTCCTACGGTACTTTCATTCGGTCGCGTAATAGCCGATGGACGTACAAATATCATCCCTTCGGAAGTTAAGATCGACGGTACTTTTCGTACATTCGACGAAGTATGGCGTGCCCGCGCCCACGAAAAAATTACCATGATTGCCAAAGGTATGGCCGAAAGCATGGGCGGCACCTGCGATGTATTTATCGATCATGGGTATCCGTTCCTGGTAAATGACGACCTGGCAACTTCAGAAGCGAGGGCCTTAGCACAGGAATATCTCGGTCCCGAAAATGTGGTTGAGCTTGATCAGCGCATGACGGCAGAAGATTTCGCTTATTATACTCAGATTATTCCGGCTTGTTTTTACCGCCTCGGCGTTAAAAATCCTGCATGGGAATCCATTCGTAATCTTCATACTCCTGAGTTTGATGCTGATGAACGTAGCCTCGAAACAGGTATGGGCTTGATGGCCTGGCTGGCAGTTAACCAGTTAAAACCGCTGCAATGAAAGTAGGCGGTAAGCATTACAGAACTATTTGGATAGATAGCAAGACTGGCGAAGTAAGTATGATTGACCAGAATGCTTTGCCATTCTCATTTGAAATTTATAAAGCAAGGAATTATCAGGATACTTGTCACGCTATAGTTACTATGATTACCCGCGGTGCCGGTGCCATAGGTGCTGCCGCTGGATTTGCAATGGCACAGGCTTTTGGTGAAGGGGCGATAGGTGAGGGGCGAGGGGCGAAGTCAGAAGATTATACCAAGGAACAATTATCCTTTTTTGATAGTTCCCGGGAAGAGATTGAAGCCACCCGCCCTACTGCCCGAAATCTTTTTTATGCTACCGAAAGAGTTTATCATGCCGGTTTAAAAAGTGTTGAATCTGCTTTACGCGAAGCACAACTCCTTGCCAACGAAAATATCGCTGATGCAAAACAGATCGGCGAATATGGTAGTATCCTTATTCAGAACGGTAGCCGGATTTTAACCCATTGCAATGCCGGCTGGCTTGGTTTTGTTGATTATGGAAGTGCATTGGCACCATTGTACATTGCTAAAGAACAGGGCAAAGAGTTTTTCGTGTATGCTGACGAAACCCGTCCGCGAAACCAGGGCGCACGACTTACTGCCTGGGAATTGCAAAACGAAGGTATTCCTCACAAAATAGTTCCCGACAATGCCGGTGCTTACCTGATGAGTAAGGGAATGATCGATTTTGTGATCGTTGGTGCCGACCGCATTGCAGCAAATGGCGATACAGCCAATAAA
>Ga0268283_1001306_pt1 | contig 12380 bp, 9 predicted proteins | sample saktaG_13_FD_190140 | JGI IMG/M metagenome (GOLD analysis project Ga0268283, IMG submission 190140) | Saline water microbial communities from Sakinaw Lake, British Columbia, Canada - sak_2013_06_06_36m | ecosystem: Environmental > Aquatic > Non-marine Saline and Alkaline > Saline ... | reverse complement strand
AGAATAAAAAACAAGGGCTTAACATTTTTTGCCAGTCCTTTTTTTATGCCTAAAATTTCCCATGTCACACTGAGAAATAAAACACTACGGCAATTGACAACATCACATCATATTTAATATGGGGGGTTGATTAGAGCAGCTTAAGAATAAGTTTGATCAAGATCGAATTTAAAATAGCTTTATTTTAGACGGGGCGATATGGATTTATTTCAAGAGTCATGTCAGTACCCAGTCCTTATTACTAAAAACTCAACCTGTTACATCTAAACCAAGTCATCTTAAGTGCTTTTCATGAATATGATTAATCAACTTTTCTGTGATTTTTTTGAGGCGATTAGAATATAAATACGTCAACTGGTGCTTGCGGTATTTAGTTGTCATATAATGATCAGCTTAGTTTTTATGATTACATTTGGAGTTAAAATGAAAAAAGTTACGTTAATTGTATCAGGCCTTTTATTCTTGTTTACTGCCGTTGCTAATGCGCATGGTCCTGTGCGTCAAAAAACCGAGGAGCAAATCACTATCAATGCGCCTGCTGGAAAAGTCTGGGCAATTATTAAAGATTTTGGGGATATGTCTTGGCTTCCTGCTGTTGGTAACACAACGTCTGAAGGCGGTAACAAAAAAGGTGCAACGCGTGTTTTGACCTTAAAAGACGGTGGTTCAATCACTGAAGAACTAAAAAAGTATGATGAGGAAAAAATGTCTTACGCATACAAAATCACAGACATGAGTACAGCACAAACAATTACTCATGCGGGTGTTGAAGAAAAAGTACCTGCTTTACCGGTAGACAACTACTCAGCCAGTATAGAAGTAGAAGCTAAAGGGGATACGTCCGTGGTTTCATGGACCGCTGGTTACTACCGTGCCTATACAAACAATAATCCACCAGTAGAAATGAACGAAGAAACCGCTAACGCAGCAGTAGGATCTGTAATAAAAACCGGTTTGATCGGTCTGAAAACCTTAGCAGAAAAGTAAGGATGAGTCGGTGTTTTTTGTAAAATACCCTGTTGTAGCGATAGTAATCGCTACAACAGTTTTTGCTCAGCCATTGTCAGCAGCGCCTTTTGCTTATATCAGTAATCAATTGGGTGATAGTGTTTCTGTTATTGATACTGTGCAGGGTAAAGTCGTTGATACGATCAGTGTGCCCGGAAAGCCGGCTGGTGTGGCGGTTGCACCTGCAGGTGATAAGGTTTATATCAGTACGCCTGAAGCCAAGGGTTTTGCTGTTTTAGATATAAAAAGTCATGCAGTGATTGCCAAGGTTCCTGTTAGTGATGGTGCCTTGGGTATCGCTGTAGGAATGGATGGAAAGCGAATTTATGTTGCGGATTGGTACAACAATAATATTGATGTGGTTGATGCCGACAGCTTAAAAGTTATTAAAACCATTCCCGTTGGCGAATCACCCTCCGGCTTGGTAGTTAGTCCCGATAATCATTGGCTGTATGTCGCCAACCGATTGAGTAATTCTGTTTCTAAAATTGATCTTAACAGTCTGACGGTTACAAAAACAACTTTGGTTGGCTCTCATCCTTTTGGACTGACTATCGATGGCAGAGGCGAGCGAATTTATGTCGCTAATGTGCAAAGTGATAATGTAACGGTTTTAGAAACCAGGCGTATGCTTTCTATCGCCACTGTAAAAGTTAATACGCTGCCGTATGCGACCGCTTTGGCGCTTAATGAGTCACGTTTATTTGTTACCAATCAGGATGATGGCTCTGTTTCTGTCATTGACACCGAAACTTTAAAAGAAATCGCGTTGATAGAAGTAGGTAATAAACCCGAAGGTATTAATACGCATCCTGATGATCGGCATGTTTACGTTGCTAATTGGTTTGATAATACGGTGTCGGTTATCGACGCTAAAACGTTTAAAGTGCTTAATACTATTAAAACAGGCAAAGGTAGTCGTGCCTTTGGGTTGTTTTTTGGTAAGTAATTGTTCTATATTTGTGTTGCAAGTTGTTATGATAGACTGCTAATTAAAAATTAATTTATTGAGAATAAAATGGCTGAAACTGTAGATGAATTGACTGTAACCTATGAAGATGGAGGCGTCGAGACCGTTAAAGAACTTGATAAAAAAGTGCTAACTAAAGGCGCTTGGGCTACGGTTATGTACCGTTATCAAGACTGGAATCGTGCCAAAGAAGAATACGGTCCGGATAAATATACTATTCGTCGTTACCAGAAGCGTAATGGTGAATACCAGCAAAAATCAAAATTTAATATTTCCAGTAAAGATCAGGCGAAAAGTATCATTGCCGCGCTGGAAGATTGGGTGAGCTTGGATGATTAATCCCTTGGGTTATCTCGCACCAGCTTTAAGATGGTTGAATGCTTAAAGCAGGATATTACCATTACGCTGCAAAAAAATATTATTGATACCAGTAATAAAGTGGTTTTGCGCTAGACTAGACTATGATAGTTAGAACACCCCCTGACAAGGGTGATAAAAACAGGTTATTATTTTTTTAATGAAGAGTGCGGCGCAATTTCTTGGATTCATTTAACCTAAAGAACCAAGATGTAGGTGTGTAATTTAGAATCACGCTGTATTTGATGCATTTATCTCATTACAACGAGGAGAAGCATTTATGCAAGATCAAAGCGGGTTTTTTATTCAATTTGTAAGATTGGCCGGTCCTTTTTGGAATTCTGAAAATAAGGTTACTATCCGTAATCAGACCTTTGCCCTGGTTGTTCTCACTATTATGCAGATGGCTCTTGCAGTCATCATCACCGAATGGAGCGCTGCTTTGTTCAATTCACTTGAACAGCACTCCATGTCTGGGTTATTTGTCCAAATTGGCTATCTTGTTTTGATTTTTGTAGCCAGCATGGGAGTCACAGCCTTACACATAAAAGTTAAACGGCATTTGCAAATTGGCTGGCGTTCTTGGTTAACAGAGCGTGTGATTGGTCAATGGATGAACAAAGGTCGTCACTATCAAGTTACTCACATACAAACAGTAGAGCATGACAACCCGGATGGGCGGATAGCTGAAGACATCCGAATCTCAACCGATGAAGCTATTTCCCTCTGCCATTCGTTATTCTATAGCTTGTTGTTACTCATCAGTTTTACCGAAATACTTTGGGAGCTTTCCGGCGATTTTAATCTCAACTTGGGGATTTTTACAGTACCTGTTTCCGGTTATTTGGTTTGGGTAGCGATTATTTATTCAGCTATTGCTTCTGTTTTGGGTTGGTGGGCAGGACGTCCTTTAACATTGACTACAAATGCCATGCAAACCGCTGAGGCCAATTTTCGTTTTGGCTTGGTGAAAGCGCGAGAAAATTCTCAGGCAATTGCCTTGATTTATGGTGAATCCAATGAGAAAAAACGGTTTCTCGATCTTTTTCAAAACATTGTCGCTGTTTATGATCGTCAAACACATGCGTGGTCAAATATTCTCCTTTTCAACTCAGGCTATGGCGTATTGTCAATGGCGTTTCCCATACTGATAGCTGCACCACGGTATATTCTTGGCAATATAACTCTTGGTGCCCTTATGCAATCAGCGCAGGCATTTCAGCAAATGTCAGCAGCTTTGTCTTGGCCAGTCAATAATATGGCCGGAATTGCTCAATGGCGAGCGTCCGTTGAACGAGTTTTGGGACTGGTTAAGGCGTTGAATGATCTGGAGCTGGAGATTGCGCGACCTGATCCACAAAGAATTTTGCTCGAAAAACAAGAGCAGTCAGTGTTGAGTTTTCATGATTTGTGTATCTCAAGACTCGATGGTCAAATTATTATATGCGGTTTGAATGCCGAAATCAGGCTGGGTGAACGGGTTTTAATTTCTGGAGATGCGTTTACAGGCGCCAGACTTTTTAAAGCCATTGCCGGACTTTGGCCGTGGGGACGTGGACGCATTGAATTACCGGATGGTGACACTATGTTTTTTATGCCGCCACGTCCTTATTTGCCTGATGTGACGCTACGCGCTGCCATTTGCTATCCTTCTGACCCCGATTTATTTAGTTCTGTTTCGATTGATGCGTTACTCAAGCTGGCTGGTATTGAGGAGTTAGCAGGTCAACTTGAGCAAACTGACGAATGGGAAAAAGTATTGACCCGTGACCAGCAACAACGATTAGGATTAGTGCGTTTACTACTATACCGGCCTAAATGGATTCTTTTGCAAGAGGCTTTTGACTCGCTTGATCCTGAAGGAGAAGCGTTGATGTTCCGTTTAATCTGTCAAGAGTTACCTGAAGCAGCTCTATTAACCATTACCAATCAGCCTTCTGCCCTAGCGTTTCATAACCGAAAGATTATCTTGTGAATTTTTACTGTTTATAGAAAGAGTAACAAGGAATGAATCATGCATTTGATAATAAAACTGTCAAGAAACTGCGAGGCGTTAATCTGGGCGGATGGCTAGTGCTTGAAAAATGGATGACACCGAGTATTTTTGAGGGTCTTCAAGCAACAGATGAGACATCCTACTGCGTTGAGCTTGGCGTTAAAGCTGAGCAAATCCTAAAAAACCATTGGAACACGTTTATTACTGCCGAAGATTTTTCTTGGCTTGCCAAAAAAGGTATAAATGCCGTTAGAATTCCAGTCGGTCATTGGATATTTGGTCCATATTATCCTTACCATCCGGCTTATGGATCGTCTTTGCATCCTTTTATTGAGGGGGGCTTAGAGATACTTGATCGGGCTTTTGACTGGGCAGAGCAATACGGTTTAAGGGTTGTGCTTGATTTGCATGCAGCTCCCGGCTGCCAGAACGGCTTTGATAATGGCGGAATTCTGAATGTATGCGAGTGGCATACAAAAGATGAATATATTAATTATTCCTTGCTCGTGCTGGAGCGCTTGGCTGAGCGCTATCACAACAGAGCGGCCTTACAGGCTATTGAAGTATTAAACGAGCCACGTTGGGATATCGATACTGAAATTTTGAAAAAATATACTACAGAGGCTTATCACCGAATCAGAAAATACTGTCATTCAAACGAAGTGGCGGTTGTTTATCACGATGGCTTTCGGTCATTTCATGAATACAGCGGTTTTTTAACAGAGCCAAAATTTAGCAATGTGGTGTTGGATATGCATCGATATCAGTGTTTTGTTCAGGCTGATATTGATTTGGATATATATGGCCATTTATGTCGTAGCCTAGTCGATTGGAAGCAAGAAGCAGATGACGCTCTTCAAGAAGGTCACCAAGTCTATTTAGGTGAATGGAGTTTGGGGCTGCATTTAAAATTTGTTTCGCTTTGGGCTGAAGGACCTTTTAAGGATACATTGCAAGCGATGGATAGCTTTCAAAAGTCATTGGCTTACCGAGCTTATGCCTCGGCGCAACTAATGACCTTTGAGACGTATTCTGGTTGGTTCTTTTGGAGTTATAAAACTGAAACAACTCCCGAGTGGAGTTTTAGAGAATGCGTCAACCGAGGCTGGTTACCTGATAACTTTGCTAATGAAGCACTCGATCAGGATAGCAAATGAATGTTTAGTAATCCAATCGGGATGAGGAAGTCATCTTGTTCGAAGTGTTTTAACTGGCTATGAAAAATCCAACACTAGTCCTACTAGGGTCATTGCCCCCCCTGTTTTATGGTGACAGCTATCTGATGTGTAGCTGTCATTCGTCTTATAAAAAATGATCAAACCCAACCACAAAAACTTCCATCAGTTTTTTACCTGAATAATTACTGGTTAGCGTTTGCCTTTCTTTATTCCGCTGCGTAACTTTTTTACTAATTTGTAACCACTATAAAGAGATCTTTCAAAGGCTGTTGCTGTGTTGTTTTAATAAATCCAAGCAATGCAATTTGATCGTCTCGCAGATAGTATCTAAAGGTAAATGACTTAAGCTTTTACTATTAAATGGCTTTTGCAACTCAATGCCAATACGGTCCAATGATAACAGCGGGTAAGCGACCAGAAAAAAAATAGCGACAGTATAAAAACCCGCTTTTTCTAACAAAGAAAAGGGTAGCAGTAATAAAAACATAAAGACAAATCTGCGGATTTTTACAGCATAAACGAACGGCATCGGTGTTTTTAAAATACGCTCGCAGCCACCTAAATGATCAATTAATAAGCTTCGTTGACTTTCTAGCATACTAAACTCAAAGCCGTCTAATTCAAATCCGTTGCTATTGGGGTAACCCGTGCGTGCTTTTTGCAATAATGTGGCTATCTTATTGATAACAAATAATGGCATGTGGATAGCTGATTTTAGCTCGACAAGCTCTTGCTCCGTCAGCACACCAACTAAGGGGGTCAAGTTATTACCATTTCGTAATGATTCTTTGGTGGCAAATGCAAAAGCAATGGCCCATTTCACTAAGGCCTCTCGCCAAGCACTATCATGCGGTCCATAGTTCAATCCGCCAATAAGCAGGTTACGGATTTGGTTGGTAATACCACCCCATAATTTGCGAGCCTCCCACCAACGTTCGTAACCGGCATTGGTTCTAAACACCAACACCATGCCCAAGACTACGCCCGTGTATTCAAAGGGTGTGACATCAAGAGAGGGTAAAGGCCACCAGTAATGATCCAATACAACTAGTAATACAGGATAACAGCATAACAATAACAGCATCGGCATAATGCGTGGTGTGACAGAACCTCGCCACATTAGGGAGCTGAGTAAAAAATTGGGATGCTCGTCTTTATTGGTCATTAAGTGAGTAGAGTCTTTCATAATTTTTTCCTAAATTAAACATTAAAACTGCCTAAGCCCAAGTGTGTCTGGGCCATTTGAGTAATCTGCTTGGGTTTTAAATAAACACAACTGTTTGCATACCGTTCTAAAGCAATTGGCCCAACCATAGCGCTAAATAGCGTAAAGCCTAACTAAAACAATATAATTCCGGTGTGTTATGAGAATAGATTGCCCCGCTAAATTCGTCATCCAGATCGAAAAAAGTCGCATTGATTGATTTTTTAGTTTCTGATCATTTTAGTTTAATCATTGTTTTTCTCGGTACAGGGCTTAAAAATAGCCTTCCCTTTTCTTCTTTTCCATCGAACCAGCTTGGTCTTGATCAAGGAGGCGTCCTTGCCTTTCACTTTGTCGAGTGACCAACATTTCAGCGATAATATCTTGAACACAAGTCGCATTGCTTTCAATGGCACCGGTTTGGGGATAACAACCGAGTGTGCGAAAGCGAATCTGACGCACTTTTAAACTATCGAGTTCGTTTTGGTTTAAATACGGTAGCATCCGCTCGTCATCCAGCGCTAGTATTTGCCCACTACTTTCGTCAATCCAGCTAAGCCGTTGTGCTGAAAAATAAAGTGGCACCAGATCAATATGTTCCAGCATAATATATTGCCAAACATCCAATTCAGTCCAGTTGGAGAGTGGGAAAACTCTGACCGATTCACCACGATCAATTTCAGTATTATAAAGTTGCCACAGTTCAGGACGTTGTTGTTTAGGGTTCCACTGATGGTTGCAATCCCTAACTGAAAATAGCCTTTCTTTAGCGCGTGATTTTTCTTCATCTCGGCGCGCTCCACCCAAGGCGGCATCAAAACCGTATTGACTCACTGCTTGTTTCAATGCCTCAGTCTTCATCACGTCATTATACTTGATTGACCCCGATTCGATAGGGTGTATGCCCGCTGCCAACGCGGACTCATTGCTATGGACTTTCAAATCAAGCCCTAAATTGGCAACTAGGTTGTCGCGAAAACGCGCCATTTCAGCAAATTCCCAAGTAGTATCAATATGCAATAAGGTAAAAGGAATATTACCGGGCCAAAAGGCTTTTCTAGCCAAGTGCAACATGACCGTTGAATCTTTACCAATGGAGTAAAACATGCAGGGCTTTTCAAAACAAGCCGCTACTTCCCGTATGATAAAGATGCTTTCAGCTTCCAACTGTTTTAAGTGCGTCAAATTCATGAGGACTGCCTTGTTATTAACCGGTATTCCGCATGCCTGCTGCAATCGCGTTAATACTGCGTAACAGCGGTTTTAACCACGGATTATCTTCGTTATTTCCAGTATCCACAGCTCGCACTTGACGCAACAAAAACACCTGTAAAATATTTAACGGTCCTAAATAGGCATCGCGACGCTGTAAAGAGGCTGCCAACACAGGATTTTCTTCCAGCAATTGCTTGGCATTGGCGATTGCCAATATCCACTCCACACAGTATTGATATTCACCGGCAATTAAGCCATAAACTCGTTTACCGGTTTCAGGATCAACACATAAACCGGCATATTCTTTAGCAATGGACATGTCAGATTTACTCAGAGCCATTTGGGCATTGCTCAGCAAGTTACGAAAAAATGGCCACTCACGGTACATGGTCTGTAAAGTATCCAAGCGTTCCGGCTTACCCGCACACCACGTCGCCAAACTAAAACCAATGCCGTACCATGCCGGAAAGGTTTGCCGCGATTGCGCCCAAGCAAATATCCAGCCTATCGCCCGAACCGAATTTTTAGAACGATCTTGTTTTTTTCGATGCGAAGGGCGCGAGCCAATATTAAGCTGGCCAATTTCACCGACTGGCGTTGCTTCGTAAAAGTAATCTAAAAATCCAGGCGTCCGTTCGGTGAGGTCACGGTAACTTTGTTCACCAATGTGTGCCAATTCATCCATGATGGTCAAATACTCAGGTACATCAGGGGTTACCGGTTGCACCAAACTGAGGCTGGCCTTCATCAAGCCGGTAATACCCATGGTCAATTCGTAAACAGCGGTTTCCCGGTTGTTATAGCGGTAAAACAAGACTTCGCCTTGCTCGGTAAATTTGATTTGTCCGCGCACCGTGTCGGGCGGTTGCGCTAAAATCGCTTCATGGGTAGGGCCGCCGCCACGCCCGACCGTACCGCCACGGCCATGAAACAACAGGCATTTAATGTCGCGTGATTCCGCTAGGGCAATGATTTTGCGCTGTGCTTGCGACAATCCCCAGGCAGAAGCCAAGATACCGCCGTCTTTGCAGGAATCCGAATAGCCGAGCATAATTTCTTGGCGGTCACCGGATACTCGCAATAATTCACGATAGGTCGGGGTGTCAAACAGTCGCGTCAATACTGCTTCAATACGGTTCAAATCATCGATGGTTTCAAATAACGGACTGACGCCGATGTGGCAAAACCATCGTCCGCTCAATCGACCTACCAAACCGCTTTGTGCAGCCAATAGTATGACTTCCATAATATGGCTGGCAGCATGGGTCATGGAAATAACGTATTTGCCAAAACAACCAACACCAATTTCTCGGTGCATGCTCGCCATTACCTCTAAACCGGCCAGTGTTTCTCGGGTGGCTGCCGAGAGTCTTGCTCGGTCATAGAGCAAACCACCGGGAGTCGCGACCGCTTCGCTGAGTAACGCTAAGCGTTCATTTTCATCTAGGACGTTATAATCCAAACCTACAGCTGCTTTCAAGATATCGGCAACCGCTTCACTGTGCCTAGTGGATTCTTGCCGAACATCGAGTTGCATCAAATGAAAACCAAACGTTTCTGTGAGACGGATTAAATCGTGCAGCTCTAAATTTGCAATGTTGGCATCACCATGGCCGCGGAGTGCCGTGTCTATTAATCGTAAATCTGCTAGAAACTCGGTAACATCCGCATAGCCATAACTATCAGGCAACACTGTTTCGCCACGCAGATGTTGCTGTACGTGAATTAAGCTGCGCTCCATGCGGAATTTCATGATGGTTAGTTTATGTCGGTAAGGCTCTTGCAGATAAGGCTTTTCCAGTTCAACAATCAAGGTACCCAGTTTGCTACGATCTTCGGCCAAATTATTGATAAATTCATCCGACAGCTCACAAAAGCCATACGAATGTGAATACTCGCCATGCAAAATATCAAGTCGTCGGCTATATTCTTGCAACACGGCTTGTGCTTGTAAGCGTAAGGCCAATACAGTGGTTTCTGGGGTTACATTGGGATTGCCGTCACGATCACCACCTATCCAACTGCCAAATTGTAAAAAACTGGGGATGCGCAGTTTTGCTGCAACGTCATCGCCATACACATCGGTGAGTGAACGTTCAAAATTTCTATACACCTGAGTGGTGGCTTGAAACAAGGACAGTGGAAAATAAAACAAGCCTGCATCAATCTCATCGACGACCGTCATTTTTCTTCCCCGTACTTCGTCGGTTTTCCAGAGCATTTGGATTTGCGCATGCAGGCGCTCTAGGCCTTCTTTCCGGAGATAGCCTTTAAGACGTTTATCGGCCAAGGATTCGTGGGAGATAAACACATTGCGTAATGCGTTTTTTACCGTGCGCCGTTTGGCTTCGGTGGGGTGGGCCGTCATCACCGGCAAATACAACAATTCATCTAGCAAGACCTGGAGTTTATCCGCCGTCACCCCTGAGTTTTTGAAAGTTAATAAGGTGTCATGGAAGGAATTGGCCCAATAATGCCCACCTTGCTCGGCTTGTTGCCGTCGTAAGCCCAAGTAATAAGATTCCTCCGCGATATTGAGTAAGCTGAAATAATGATTGAATACCCGCACCACACCACTAATAGCATCAAAATTGAGATTATCGATGCCCGTGCGTAACTGCTTCAGTTTACTGGCATTACCATCGCTCGCCCAACGGGTAAAATGGTTTTGAAGTTGTTCAGTGTAGGCAGTGATTTCAGATTGGGTTTGATCGTTCAAAACCCGCATCAACACTGAACCTAAAAATTGATTTGAGCGGCTTAATTCGTTGTCGTTATAAGAAGTTGACATGGCTAATATTTTTAATAAAGTGGGTTTATGAATTAAATTTCTAGTGCGATAAACTGCCGTTCGGGTAACGATAAGGTGGCACGTTGTTCGGTTAGTAACTTAAACTGGCAGATGTCAGGGTCATAACCAAACACTTCGCCGGTTTCAATTTTGTATACCCAACCGTGCAATTTAATGTTGCCCTGAGATAAGCCCGATGCAATGACAGGATGGGTGCGCAGGTTTTCCATTTGCATTAGCACGTTTTCTTGGGTAGCCACATTCAGTAATGCGGCATCCTTTAGATGAGCGTATTTATCGCGCACAATGCGACGGGTGGATTCGGCATGGCACAGCCATTGGGTTAAGGCCGGAAAGTCTGATTGCGCGGGTGGCGTCAACAAGCCTTTCATTGCACCACAGTGGCTATGGCCACAGACAATAATGTCCTTAACGCCTAAACCCGCAACAGCAAACTCAATGGTTGCTGCCTCTCCGCCTTGTAATGCGCCATAAGGTGGTACTAAGTTACCGGCATTGCGTAATATAAACAGTTCGCCCGGTTCGGTTTGAGTCAGAAGATTAGGATTAATCCGTGAATCGGAACAGGTAATGAACAAGACTTCAGGCGATTGGCCTTCCGTCAAGCGCTCAAAAAGTTCGCGTTGTGAGCCGAAAACTTTGGTTTGATAATGCTGCAGACCCTGTATCAATTTTTGCATGGCACGTCCTCGTAAGTTGAATGAACGAGTCACAGTGTACACGCCACTAGTTACATTGAAAAATAGAATGTTTGGATTAAATATATCGTAAATTACGATATAATAAGGCCTATGCAACGTATCAATTATCAACATTTATTCTATTTCTGGCATGTCGTCACCGAAGGTAGCATTACTGCTGCCTGTGAAAAACTGCACCTTGCCCAGCCCACTATCAGCGGGCAGTTGGCGGTATTTGAGCAAGCGATTGGGGAAAAATTATTTTATAAGCAAGGTCGCAAGCTGCGATTGACCGATACTGGGCGTATTGTTTTCCACTATGCCGAGGAGATTTTTGCGTTAGGTCGAGACTTAGGTAATACCTTAAAAGGCTTGCCGACCGGTAGGGCATTACGCTTAAGCATTGGTATTACGGATGCATTGCCAAAATTAGTGGTCTATCGGTTAATGCAGCCTGTTTTTCAATTGCCTGAACCGGTACAAATCTATTGTTATGAAGATAAAGTAGAGCGGTTGTTGAGCGATATTACCCTGCAACGTATTGATTTAGTTCTCTCAGATACCCCACTCACCTCAAGTAGCAATGTCAATATCTTCAATCATCTATTAGGTGAATCTGAGGTGACTGTGTTTGCTAGCGCAGAACTGGCGGCTATTTACCGGCCCAATTTTCCGCGTTCTTTGAGTGGTGCGCCATTTTTACTGCCGACCAATAATACAGCCTTGCGCCGCTCCTTAGATCAGTGGTTTGATAATGAAAATATCCGGCCAAACATTCAGGCTGAAATTGAAGACAGCGCGTTAATAAAAACATTTGGTAAAGGCGGAATGGGCTTGTTTGTCGCACCCACCATTGTTGAGGCTGAAATCAAACGTCAGTATATGGTTGAAGCGGTAGGAAAAATTGAGTCGGTCAAGGAACGTTTTTACGCAATTACTGTACGTAGGCAACTAAAACAT
>Ga0268283_1001305_pt1 | contig 12395 bp, 16 predicted proteins | sample saktaG_13_FD_190140 | JGI IMG/M metagenome (GOLD analysis project Ga0268283, IMG submission 190140) | Saline water microbial communities from Sakinaw Lake, British Columbia, Canada - sak_2013_06_06_36m | ecosystem: Environmental > Aquatic > Non-marine Saline and Alkaline > Saline ... | reverse complement strand
CCGTATGAAGGGCGGCATCCTGAGCTTGATGGTGGGGTTGAGGGGTTTGCAGGCCAGCCTGGCCCTGACCCGCAGCGGCATGGTCGCCTTGAATGCCACGGCCGGAGGGACGGCACTGGGGTCTGTTGCTGGCAAGGCGGCCGGGGGGTCGGCTCTCGGCTCCATTGCGGCCACAGCCTTAACCCCGGTGCGGGCGATAGGTAATGCGGTGCTCCATCCGGTAGCGGCCATACGCTCTCTGGGCTCGGCCCTGGCCGGCCTGGGGCGCGGTGCGGCCCGGGGTGCCGGGGCCGGGTTGCGCACGGTCGGTTCTGCGGCTGCCGGAATGGGAAGACTGCTGCTCAACCCGATAGGGGGCATACGCTCCCTGGGCGGGGCCATGATCGGCTTTGCCCGGCTGGCGGTTCCCGCGGTGGTGGTCGGTATCCGGGCCATAGGACTGGCCATGATGAGCAATCCGGTCGGGATTGGCCTGGCGGTGATCGCTGGCGCCGCCCTGGCAATCTATAAGTACTGGCAGCCTATCAAGGCCTTCTTTGGCGGGCTCTGGGGGGGATTCGAATCAGGCTTCTCGAGCGCCTTTTCTGGCATAGGCTCGGCGCTGGCCCCGTTGCAGCCGGTTTTTAATGCCGTCGGGGCGGCAATAAATTGGGTCTGGAGCGGCATCAAGAGTCTGGTGGGGTGGTTTGGCAATCTCTTTGCTCCGGCCAATGCCTCCAGCGAAACCCTGAAGCAGTGCGCCAGTGCCGGCCAGATCTTGGGTCATGTACTCGGGGTCGTGGTGGGTGGCGCAGTCCGCCTGCTGATCGCCCCTTTTCAGATGCTCGGCAGCGCAGTTCAGTTTGTCTGGAATCTCTTCCAAAACGGTCCCTATCAGGCCGTGGTCTCCGGATTTAACCAGATCAAAGCTTTCTTTGGTGGGCTCTGGGGGGGACTCAAGGAGCGCATCTCGGCGGCCTTTGCTGGAATGGGGGTTGATCAGGCCGCGGTGTGGTCTAGTCTTGGCGCGGCCTTCAGCGCAGTCGGGACGGCGATAGGTTGGGTTGGAAATGGCATCAAAACGCTCGTAACATGGTTTGGCAATCTCTTCGCCCCGGCCAATGCCTCCAGCGAAACTTTAGGAAAATGCGCCAGCGCCGGCCAAATTGTGGGTCATGTACTCGGGACCTTAGTGGTCTGGGGAGTACGTCTATTGGTCGGAGCCTTTGAATTGCTCGGCAAGGCAGTGCAGTTTGTCTGGAACCTGTTCCAATCTGCACCCGTGCAAGCGGTGATCTCAGGATTTACCCAGATCAAGACCTGGCTGGAAAACTTCAGCCTGGCCGACGTCGGCCGCAAGGTCATCGGCACCCTGGTCAGCGGTATCAAGAGCGTCGGTTCTACCGTGAAGAAGGCGCTCACGTCGGCGCTGGGCACCGCTGAACCCCTGTTTCCACACTCGGACGCCAAGGAGGGCCCCTTCTCCCGGCTGACCGCGAGCGGCCGTGCCCTGATTGAGACCTTCGGTGCGGGCATTCGGGCGGCTGGCAGCATGGCGCTGATTAATCCCCTGGGCTCCATACTCGGGGGGGCGCAGCGGCTGATCGGCGCAACGGCCCTGGCCGTGCCCCTGGTCTTGCAGCCTACTCTGGCGATGACTCCCCTGCCCAATATGGCGCCCTGGGGCTCCACTTCTCCGGCTATGCCGGCCATTCCCGAGATCGGGGCGGCCGCCAGGTGGGAGGCGGTAAGCCCGCAGATCCCGGTCATCCCAGATCTGCAAGGACGGGCTTCCTGGAATGCTATCCCCCCTGTCATTCCAGGACTTCCCAACCTGGGCGCAGCCTTCGCCGGGCGCTCCACCCCTCCGGCTATGCCGGCCATTCCCGAGATCGGAGCGGCCATCAGAGAGGAAAGGCCGCAACCGGCTATCCCCGATCCAAGCGGTATTGGGGAACGCTTCGGCGTTGACTCTCCGCCGACCCGGGGGCCTATCAACATCAATATGACGGGCGACATTGTGATCCACGCCGCGCCGGGAGCGGATGGGGCCAATATCGCCGCCCAGGTGCGGGAGCAGGTGCGCCTGGCGCTGGAGGAGGCCAAGCGGCAACTCGAGGCCGAGCAGCGGGGGGCGCTCTATGATTGATGTCATGATGATGCTGGGCTCTTTCATGTTCAGCATTGACACCGCGGCTTACCAGGAGCTGACCCGGACCAATGAATACCGTTGGCCGGCCCAGGAGCGGGTAACTCGCGAGGCGGCGCTGCAATTTGTGGGGCCTGGTCAGGAAAGCATCAGCCTTAAGGGCGTCATTTATCCCCATTATAAAGGGGGGATCGGCCAGATGGATACCATTCGGGACGATGCCGCCCTGGGCGAGCCCCTCCTGTTGGTGGACGGCAACGGCAACTATTGGGGGAAATACGTCATCGAGCGGGCTGAGGAGACCAAGACGGTTTTCTATGCCGACGGCACGCCGCGCAAAATAGATTTCAAGCTGGACCTCAAATATTACGGGGATGATGCGGATGGCTCGGCATAGGACCAAAGACGGCGACATGCTGGATTGGATCTGCTTCAAGTATTATAGCCAGGAATCCGGGGCGGTGGAGGCGGTACTGGAGGCGAACCCCGGCCTGGCCAAGCTGGGTCCGGTCTTTCCGGCCGGAACCATCATCGAGCTGCCGACTCTCTCCAGTACTAGTCAAAAAGGCACTGTGAGGCTGTGGAATTGAGGCCGACGTTTCAAATCTTTGCTGACAAACTGGACGTAACCGCCAAGATCCAGGACCGGTTGCTGCGCCTGAGCATCACCGATGCGGCCGGGGTCAAGAGCGATACGGCCGAAATCAGCCTGGATGACCGCGATGCTATGCTGGAGGTGCCTCGGAAAGGCGCCAAGCTGGAAATCTGGCTCGGATATATCGAGACCGGAATCTATTTAATGGGGACTTATGTGGTAGATGAGATCGAGCTGTCCGGCCCCCCCAGGACCATGACGATCCGGGCCAAGGCCGCGGATATGCTCCAGTCCCTGAAGGCTCCGAAGACCCGCCCCTGGGATAAGGTAACGCTCGGCTCCATTACCAAGAAGATCGCCTCGGAGCATGGCTACCAGGCCAGTGTCGATTCTTCTTTAGCCGGGATCTCGTTCGAGCATGTTGATCAGACGGAAGAATCGGACATGCATTTTCTGACCCGGCTGGCCAAGCAATATGATGCGGTGGCCAAGCCGGCCAACGGCTCTATGGTGGTGGTGCCCAAGGGCAGCAGCAAGAGCGCCAGCGGCCAGGATCTGCCGGTGATCTCACTTGGGCTCTCCGATCTGACTTCCTGGAATGTAACCCTGGCCGACCGGGGCAAATACAAGAAGGTGAAGGCCTATCACCATAGCTACAAAACAGGCAAGCGCACCGAGGTCGAGGTTGGAACCGAAGATCCGGCCTATGTGCTGCGGCATACCTACCCGGACGCCGAGCAGGCCAAGGCGGCCGGCTCAGCCAAACTGGAAGGGTTTTTCCGGGGTGAAGCCAAGGCCTCCTTTTGTTTTCCAGGAAATCCCCTGGTAGCGGCCGAGATCAAGCTGACCGTGGCCGGCGTCAGGGATGGGGTTGACGGCGACTGGATTATCAGGTCCGTAACCCATGAGTTATCCAATAGCGGCTATAGCAGCCGGGTGGAGGCTGAGGCGCCTAAAGAGCCCGTAGCTTCTACCAAGCCTCGCAATGCCAAGCCTGCGGGCTCCAAGAGTTCGGCCGGAGATCTCGATATATGGCTCTAAGCATGACCGGCATGAATGCGGTAACGGGGAAGCATTTAGACGGCCTGGATCATCTCAGGCAGAGCATCAGCGATATCCTGCGCACCCCGCTGGGCACCCGGGTGATGCGCCGGGAATATGGCTCCGGACTCTTCGAGATGATCGACCGGCCGGTCAACCGCACCTGGCTGGTGCAGGCCTATGCGGCGGTCGTGGCCGCACTCGATAAGTGGGAGCCCCGCTTTAAGCTGAAGAAAGTCGAGATTCTCTCGGTGGATGCCGGTTCCGTGACCCTGGATATGACGGGAATCTACCTGGTGGACGGCAAACAGGTGGTATTGGAGGGCATCATCATATGAGCCAATCGGTGATCGATCTGGCCAGCCTGCCGGCGCCCGACGTGGTCGAGGCTCTGGATTTTGAGACGATCCTGGCGGCCATACTATCGGATCTCCGGGCCCGGGATGAATACTTCAGTGCCATAGTGGAATCCGACCCGGCTTATAAGATCCTGGAGGTGGCGGCCTACCGGGAGTTGCTGATCAGGCAGCGGGTCAATGATGCCGCCCGGGCCGTCATGCTTGCCTATGCCTCCGGGAATGACCTGGACCACCTGGGGGCGCTGTTCGAAGTGAGCCGCCTGGTGGTGGACCCGGGCGACCCGAACGCCATCCCGCCCGTAGCGCAGACAATGGAGTCCGACAAGAAATTCCGCTACCGGTGCCAGATGGCCTTCGAGGGGCTCAGCGTGGCCGGGCCGGTGGGGGCTTATGAATTCTTCACCCTGGGGGCCTCGGGGTTAGTCAAGGACGTCCGCATCCAATCGCCGGCGCCCGGCAAGGTGGATGTGATTGTGCTGTCAACGGTCGGGAACGGCACTCCGGATGCCGAGTTGCTCACAACGGTAGAAGCTGCGGTCAACCGGGACGATGTCCGGCCCCTGACCGATGAAGTAGCTATAATCCCCGCCGGGATTGTCCATTATGATCTTACCGCCACGCTCATGCTCTATGAGGAGCCGGACGCCGGCGTCGTGCTGGCCGCCTCCATTGCGGCGGCACAGACCCACGTGGCTAATCAGCATGCCCTGGGACATGATATCACGCTCTCCGGCCTCTATGCGGCGCTCCATCAAGCCGGGGTGCAAAAGGTAATTCTCGCCAGCCCCACCGACAATATCGTTATAAGTCCTTACCAGGCGGCCTGGTGCGATTCGGTCAATGTCGTGATCGGGGGCCGGGATGAGTAGCCTGCTGCCCCCCAGCGCCTCCTCCCAGGAACGGGCCATAGATGAGTCTATCGCCCGGCTGGGCGACGGGGCGCCGGATTACGGCCAGCTCTGGCGGCCGGAGGATTGCCCGGCCGAGTTCCTGCCGTGGCTGGCCTGGGCCTTATCGGTCGATTTCTGGCGATCCGACCTGCCGGATGAGGTCAAGCGCAACCTGATCAAAGGCTCCTTTAACTGGCACCGTATCAAAGGGACGCCCTATGCGGTCACCTGGTTGCTCTCGCAGCTCGGCTATCAGGATGTCGAGATTATCGAGTATATCAAGGCCCGTGAACGGTTTGCGGCGATAGGCGGCGCCAGGCTGGATGGCACCTGGCAGGTGGTGGCTGATGGCGACCCGGCCCCCACGAAGCTCATGGCCTATGACGAGGTCATCGGCCTGCCCGATATGGAGCATTGGGCGCAGTTCGCGGTGCGCATCAACCTGCTCGAGGCCAGCCGGCCGGACTGGGTGCAGGAACTCAAGTGGGCGGTAGAGACGGCCAAGAACGCCCGGAGCTGGCCCGTGTGGGCCTATTGGATGCTCCTGGAGCTGTTGGCCACGCCCACTCAGGACCTCTCTTTCTACATGCTCAAGGAGGTTGCTCAGCCTTATCCCTGGTGCTCGCCGAAGCTGGATGGCACCTGGAAGGTCGGCTTTGACGCCCAACCTTACAGGCTGGACGGCTCTTTGCTGGTCGATGGTTCCTGGCAGTTGGGCGGAATACTGCATTCGGCCATGCCCTATGAGCATCTGAGGCAGTGCAATATTCTTGAAACTCTCTTTATGAGAAAGGAAATTGAGCGGCCAGACCGGCATATTGCAGCCCGGCTGGGCGAATCCCGCCTGCGCCTGGGCAAGCACTGGCAGGTAGGGATGAACCGCATTCTGGCGCTTGCCGAGGCGACCGTCTCTAAGGATATCGAGGCCAGCGCCGGGCCGGATCTCGACGTTACGGAGCGCTTTAGCTTTCCATTGGCTTACCCGGCCTCCCCGCGTCAGCTCCGGTCGAAAGTAAAACTCGCACGTTGGCGCCGGCTGGACGGCTCCTGGGGTGTCGGCCGGGCAGCTTTACCACTGCCTTTGGATGGCGCCTGGAAAGTGAGGAGTCCGGGGGTTCGGGCGGAGGCCTCCACCTCTATAAAGAAGGCTTTCTATGGCGGGATCTGCGGGAAGTTGGGCCGGGCCGAAGCGAGAATCGGGCAGAAATGGTCCCGGAAGCTCGATGGTCAATGGCAGGTGGCTGCTTCCCATAAAGTAGACGGGGCGTGGCGCCTTGATGGGATCAGCAGGCTGTCGGCGCCGCACCTGGGACCTTTTTACCGGCAATTAGACGGGTCCTGGGGGCTCAGGGCCACGAAATTTCTGGACGGCTCCTGGAAGGTGGGCGCCCCGGGCCCGGCATGCACAATGGATATCGTGATCCGGAGAGCCGCATAACCAAGCGGATTAAGGAGGAGAAACATGTCAGAGGCAACTACCACCTATAATTTCAGGCAACGGCTGGCCAGGCATTTTTATGACAACTCCGCCCTGCCTCAGGTCGCCATGATGGCCTTTGGCGACGGTGGCCACAATGCGGATGGGACCGCCAAGCCGCCCGATGCGGCGCGCACCACCCTCTATCATGAGATGCTGCGTAAGCCCCTGGCCCAGGTGATTCAGGAGGATGACTATTCCGTGACCGGCACGGGGCGTCTCGAAAAGGTCGAGCTGCTGGGGGCGCATATCTCGGAGGCGGCGCTCCTCGATGCATCCGGAAATATGCTCGGGTTTCGCAACTTTGCGCCCAAGATCAAGGAATCCGACGAAACCTATGAAATCGCAGTCAAACTCAAATTCTAAACAAGGGGGCAATTATGTCTTTACCGCATCCCAATATTACGCCCATCCCGGACAATGAACCCGATGCCGTCCCGAGCCTCTGGAACACCCGGTATGCGGAGATTGATGAAAATTTCCAGAACCATGAGACCCGGGTGGGTGTGGCCGAGACCGAGATTGCCGCGGCGCGGGGCGGCCAGGCCAATATTAATGCACGTCTGACCGGGGTGGAGTCCGATCTTGAAGGACTGGAGTCCAGCCTGGAAGCGCAGGACCCGGATATGCTGAACATGGTGGTCGGCTCCCTCATGGGGGTGATCGGCAACCAGGGTGTCCTGGCCAAACAACTGGCCTGGCTGGACGATGAGGGAGCGCTGCAGTATTTCACCATCAAGATTCTGGATGATCTGGCCTTGGCCCACAAGGAGATCAAGAAAACCCTAAACATGCGCTTTCAGGAAGGGCTGATCACCATTAAAAACCGCGGCGTGATCTCCGGCTGTACCGTGTCAAAATCGACCACCGCAGCTCGGAATGTCACCCTGGCTTTAGGAAAGTTCTTTATCAAAGGCCGGCCCCACAGCGTGTCGGAGCTGGTGAATTGCGCCTCGATCCCTAATAACAATACGGATACCGGAGCGACCTGTTATGTCTTTCTCTGGGTCGATGCGGGCGGCGTCATTCGGTGCGATTCGACCGACCTGGGCCAGGCTGTGCCGGACAACGGCATCACCCTCTATGAAGTGACCGTGCCGGCAAACAATAACGACATCAACGCCCCGAACCTGGAGAATGTTACCTTGACCGACAGGCGGCGGCTTGAAGCCAACTGGCCCACCGTGCTGGATGCGCCCTGCTACGCCCTGGTGGCCCTGGGCGCTCCCATTCCCGGGGCGGATTATGTCGTAAAGCTTGATCTGGTCAGCTTTACCGGCCCGACTTCCGGCCTGGACGGGTTTTTGGTGCAGGACCGGCTGGATAACGGTTTCAAGGTGTATTTCTCGGGCATGGCTGACGACCTGGTGGTGCGCTACCTGGTGAGCCGGCCGGGTGCCTGACCTAACAATTAAAGGAGGCCTGACATGAGATTGGAAATGATGGAGAGCGGACCCTGTGCGGACTTTTCCATTTCCGGCGCGGTGGTTTCGGTCGGAGAGGTGAGTGTGGATTGTGCCGCCATGCAGAGCGACCATGAGGTGGTTGCGGATATTTGCACCGATGGCCAGGGGGGCTTTGTGGCCGGGGCGGCCGAAGGCCGGGCCTATGTCCTGTCCTGCATCATCCCCCCGCAACGCTTCGAAATGGTGCAGGACGGGGAAGACGAGAACGGCCCGATTATGAAGCCGGTGGCCATTCCTCTCAACCCCAGCGAGGTCGTGGTCAAGGTATGGCCCTATGTCGGGTAGAAGCGAATTTTAGGACCGATTTTTAGCCAAAATTTCAGGAGGAGAAGAGATGCCTACCATTTTTGTGAAAGACAATCTGCGGTCTTCCATTGAGGCCGCCACGGGCGGGAAAGTCACGGTGCTCTATGATGACAAGGGCTATCCGAGCTACATGAACGTGATCCCTAAGTTCATGTGCGAGGATATCGACGCCTCTCTGGGCACCGGGGTGTTTCCGGCCTTTATCGTGAACGGGGTCGAAAAGAGCGAGATCTTTGTCGGGCAGTATCAAGCCATCGTCAAGGATGCCCGGGCCGTGTGTCTGCCCGGCGTCGATCCGGCCACCTCGCTGAACTTCGATAATGCCCTGCTCTACTGCAAAAACAAGGGTCAGGGCTGGCATTTGATGAGCAATGCGGAATGGGCCGCTCTGGCCTTTTGGTGCTGGAAGAATAACTTTCAGCCCCGCGGCAACACGAACTACGGCCGCTCCCATGTTGCCACCTATGAGACCGGGCGGCGGATTGACGGCGCTGCCCCCGGCGAGGTCACCGGTACTCCCTGGACCTATGCCGGTTCCGGGCCGGCGAGCTGGCGGCACGATAACACCTGGGCCGGCATCGCTGACCTGGTGGGCAATATTTATGAATGGGTTGGGGGCCTGCGTCTGATTACGGGTGAAATCCAGATTCTGCCCAATAACGATGCGGCCGACAATAACAAGGATCAGGGCGCCGCCTCCGCTCTCTGGCAGGCTATTAAGGCATCGGACGGCAGTCTGGTGGCTCCGGGTACGGCCGGGACCTGCAAGTATGACAGCGTCAATGCCGGGACCACTGGGGCGGTCGGGGCACCGCAACTCGATGACGTGATTGACAACTCCAACGCTCCCGCCTCCGGAGATGACGCATATACCACTGTGGCGTTTCAGTCCCTCGCTGCCGACGCCGGCATTACGGCCCCGGCGCTGCTGAAAAAGCTCCTGCTCTTTCCGCATGCTGTCACCGGTCTGGAAGGGACCATGTATGTTCGGAACTATGGCGAGCGCCTGCCTTGTCGTGGCGGTGACGGGAGCAGCGGCGCCGATGCCGGGCTGTTCAACCTGAACCTGAACGGCGTGCGGTCGAGCGCGTACTCGCACTTCGGGTTTCGCCCCGCTTTTGTTTCCTGATCATCTGAAATCTGATCTCTTGATTGTCTGAATGGCGTAGCACACTGCAGGCGGGGGAAATAACGGAATATCAGGTCAGTTAAAAATAGCCCAGAAATGGGAAGACATGGCCGGATATGCCTACGGTGCGCTGCGCCAATTTCCGAAGAGCGAACGGTTTACCATCGGAGCTGAGCTTCGGGAATGTCTTTGGAGGGGATTAAAACTCATCGTCAAGGCGAATGCCGTCAAGCTCAAAATCCCCCTCCTCAATGAGCTGGATTCGGAAATCAAGACGATGCTGGCGCTCCTTCGGGTGGCGCATGGCCTAAAGATTATCCCGCCTAAGAAATATGAGATATGGGCCGGAATGTTGGTTGAGCTCGGCAAAATGCTTGGCGGTTGGATCAAGTATTGCCGGTCTTAGGGGGTTGGGTTCTGTATGCCTTATCGTGGCGGTAACTGGAACAACGGCGCCAATGCCGGGCTGTTCAACCTGAACCTGAACAACGTGCGGTCGAACACGAACTCGAACATCGGGTTTCGCCCCGCTTTACTCTATCGTCAGATGCATAATTCTTAAGGGAGTCATGCCGGAACACAGAGAAAAGGGAACCCTTCTCCTTTCTTGTGCCGGGTTTGCTCTGCGGCCGAGAAGAAGATTTACAGGCCTGGGCGGTGAGTAAGTCCGCTTCCGGATCCAAAATGGTCCAGGCTTTTTATTTTGATAGTTGAAACCTGAGAGGAAAAGAGATTAGATGCCACGCACGCAGGGGTCATTATGGGACACGGTTATTGCTTGGGACAATCTTCATGCCGGCTATCGCGAAGCCAAAAGCGGGAAGCGGTATCGCCAGGACGTACTTGAATTCGGTAATAGACTTGAAGAACACCTTATAGAGATTCAGAACCGCCTCATATGGAAGACCTGGGCCCCGGCCCGGTGGAATGAGTTCTATGTTTATGACCCCAAGAAACGCCTCATTGAAGCCCCGCAGTTTAAGGATAGAGTCGTTCACCATGCCCTTGTGAGGCTGATAGAGCCCCTCTTTGAACGCAAATTTATTCATGATAGCTATGCCTGTCGGAAAGGTAAAGGCACCCAAACGGCGGTCGACAGGTTACAAAGCTTCCTACGCCAAGCCAAGAGACAGTGGGGCAAGGTTTATGTGCTTAAGGCGGATATAGCGGCATACTTCCCCAGCATTGTCCATGACCGCCTCCTGGCCATTCTTTCCAGGACCATCCGGGATAAGAGCGCCTTCTGGCTCTGCCGCACAATCATTGAAGGGTGTGGTCATCAGGGCCGGGGCGTGCCGGTCGGGGCGCTGACCAGTCAGCTTTTCGCCAACATCTATATGGATCAGCTCGATCATCTCGTAAAGGATGAGATGCGAGAGCAGTTTTACCTGCGCTTCATGGACGATTGGATTATTCTGGCGCCCTCAAAGGCCAGACTCAACGAGATCCTGGCCGAGACTAAGGAATATCTGATGGCCTTTCTGGGGCTCACCTTGAACCCCAAAACCCGCATTTTCCCCGCTCATCAAGGCATTGACTTTGCCGGCTATCGAACCTGGACAACCCACAGGCTGCCCAGGAAGCGCAACGTCTTAAAAGCCCGGAGGCGGTTCCGTTTATTGATGGAGTCTTATGGCAGGGGCGAGATTACCCTTGACGATATTCGCCCCTCTGTGGCCAGTTTCCTGGGCTATATGAAGCACTGCTCAAGCTTCTGTACTGTCCAGGGGATCCTTAATGATTTTATCCTGAAGCGCAATATTGGCGAGGTGATCTAAGCAGCAAGCAAACCAAATTAGACGTTCAAACAACTTAATTACCCTGTCGGTTAGCTTTAATGAGACCCAAAAAGCTGTCGGTGTTTTGCGCCCTTTTTCGGAGAGGGAGGCAAATTTCTCATTTCTCGTGCGTGTTTTTCTCATTTTAGAAGCGCCCTTACATTAACCCTCGACCAACGGGTAAACTATCATGGGAGGGAGGTGGCCATGAGGGGGGATGGCCACTCCGGGGCGCCTTATGCTCACCACCGGGCAGCAGTCGCAAGTGGACCGCCGCGTTTTGTCCACCGCCACAGCGAGACCCGACTAATTCCTCCCCAGGGGGGGGACTTCGGTCGGCCTGCGGCCTTCCTCCGTCCCCGCTGGGATCACCTCACTGATCGCCTGGCCACCATCGTGCTTTCTGGCCGTCTTCCGGTCCTCCTGAGCCAAGTATTATCCCCTAATCCCGGCTCCAAGAAAACCGGATCAACCTCAGCGCCAAATATCCGTCTTCATCCATGATAATCGTGGGTGCCCATAATAACCTGGATGCCGGTTTTATTCTGCAGCATCTGGGCAACCTGTTCGGCACTGATGTAAGGGCAATCCGGTTTGGCTTTAGCCAGGCACGAACTGAGATAAATGGCGTCCGGCTTCATCTCCGCCAGTTTTATGGCCATGCCGGCGTTGGCCACCAGGCTGCGACCCGGGCATTGGCACTTGACCAGAGACATCACTTGCACCGGTTCATCAAAACTTCCTTCCCCTAACGTGGCCGCTTTCAGGCAGCGCCACTCCCCCGGGCAACCATAACCGCTGTCCATGTAGGCTCCACAACCGACCACCATCACTTTCTTCATGGTTTTTCTCCTTTAGCTTCTCGAATTTTGCTGGCCTATTCGGCGCAAATGGTAATGAGTTCTGGGGCCATGACCCCGCCGATGGAGATGTCCCGCTTGACCAGATAGACGTTAAATCCTGCCGCGGCCCGGTCCAGACTGGCATACATCCCGGCGATGCCGCCCCCCGCCACCAGGAGGGCTCCCACTTTCCCGCCAGTCCGGTTACCCATGATCGCCCTCCCCAAAACCCCCCAGCAGCTTTGACAGTCAAATTTCTCAAAGCTGACGCTAGGTCGATATCCTGCCAGAAATGCAAAATTTAGTCTCTATTTTTATTATGGCAAGGTCTATGCCATGACTATGGATTTCCCTGCACCGGTGGAAGACCGGTGTTTTTCCTTA
>Ga0268283_1001304_pt1 | contig 12398 bp, 12 predicted proteins | sample saktaG_13_FD_190140 | JGI IMG/M metagenome (GOLD analysis project Ga0268283, IMG submission 190140) | Saline water microbial communities from Sakinaw Lake, British Columbia, Canada - sak_2013_06_06_36m | ecosystem: Environmental > Aquatic > Non-marine Saline and Alkaline > Saline ... | reverse complement strand
CGCAAAAAAATGAATTCCTTGACTCAAGTTGAACACTTGGAGTAAAAATTCACTTCCACCGATGCGTTAGGTTTTAGGTGTTCAAGTTCGACCAGAATCAGTGTTCAAATTAATCAGAATACGCACACGCGGGGCGCGACGAATGGAGACAAGTATCAAAAAGCATTAGAAGCGTTTCAATCCACGCGCCCACGCGGGGCGCGACCGCCCAGATACACGAAGCATTAGCCAATCATTTGTTTCAATCCACGCGCCCACGCGGGGCGCGACCTGACTGCTTGTGGGCTTTTTTCTTATTTTTTGGGTTTCAATCCACGCGCCCACGCGGGGCGCGACGTAAACTAAAAGTCAACTCCAGCCAATCATCAGTTTCAATCCACGCGCCCACGCGGGGCGCGACAGGACAAAAATAATGGACAAATCAGCGATACAAGTTTCAATCCACGCGCCCACGCGGGGCGCGACACAGAAAAAAGCATTAACCAAGAGCAAAAAATGTTTCAATCCACGCGCCCACGCGGGGCGCGACCTAATTATATTTTGTAATACCATATAATTAGTAGTTTCAATCCACGCGCCCACGCGGGGCGCGACTTTTATCACTTAACAACCAAGTAGAAAAAACTGTTTCAATCCACGCGCCCACGCGGGGCGCGACAGAGGAAGGTGTTTTATGAGTGGTCAAGATATTGTTTCAATCCACGCGCCCACGCGGGGCGCGACAAAGTCTTATGATCGCCTTTTATTTCATAATTTGTTTCAATCCACGCGCCCACGCGGGGCGCGACCTTTGATGCTGAATTACCTATCGAATCTATAAGTTTCAATCCACGCGCCCACGCGGGGCGCGACACATGGGTTTTACCTGTACCCGTACCACCTAAGTTTCAATCCACGCGCCCACGCGGGGCGCGACTACCTATACTCCTTAGCTGGACAATTCACGGTGTTTCAATCCACGCGCCCACGCGGGGCGCGACGGGACTACGTTTAAAATGGTTTTGCCCATTGCTGTTTCAATCCACGCGCCCACGCGGGGCGCGACGTCTGGCAATGCATCATGTAAATTTATTTCATGTTTCAATCCACGCGCCCACGCGGGGCGCGACGCTTTTTTGATGGCGGTCGGTGCTCCTCCGTTTGTTTCAATCCACGCGCCCACGCGGGGCGCGACGCAGGAGCAGGCAAAGCGGCGGATGGAGCGACAAGTTTCAATCCACGCGCCCACGCGGGGCGCGACATGGTGCTTTAGATTATGATTATTCTTTTGATGTTTCAATCCACGCGCCCACGCGGGGCGCGACCTGTAGTCTGATTTATAAACATACGTGCTTCGTTTCAATCCACGCGCCCACGCGGGGCGCGACTACATTTGCCTAACCGATTGAATTTAATGACCGTAAAGCCCATAATTTGCGAACCAGTCAAAACATCTGCAACAAGCATTATAAATCACTTACCTCTCAAATAAAAAATCAAAAAAATCAATACATTAAAGTAAATGCGGAACCTTGGTGTTTTTATGTTAGCTTATAGTTCGCATTACAATAATAACAAGCCGTTTAAATCTAAAACGGCTTTAGCGCCGATATGTTCAACACGGCGTTCCCAATTATTGCCTAAATAATAAAATCGTAAACTATCCAATTCTTCATCCATGACGGATATTAAATCATTTTTTAATTTTGTCCATTGCGCCATATCCACTTCAATTTCAAATACAGAATATTGGACTCGCTGCCCGTAAATAAGGCACAACTTAGCTATTCTACGCAGACGTTTAGGGCCGGTTGCGTTTTTAAAACTGACATCATAAGTCACTAAAATCATCATCATGAATACTCTTTTTTATTTCCACAAAAATGGCACATAACTATCATAATCACCCCGTAAAAAACGCGCCAATACTTGTGCTTGTAACCAAGGCAGTAAACCGACCGGCACCGTTTCATCAAACCAGGGGTGCATTAATGTATCTTGTTTTCGATCTTGCCATGCCGCCAGTAATGTTCTTCGAGGTTCATCTTTCAAGGTAACCGAGCCATTGGGCCACGTCTCAAAATCCTTAATAACCAGTTGCCGTTTATTAATCAGCGACAATACAAACCGGTCAACCATCGGTCTAAATTCTTCTGCCAAATCCAGTGCCAATGATGGCCTGCCGCTACGTAATTGATGCAAAAAACCACTGGCCGGATCAAGCCCCGTAGTTTCTAATGCAGAACGACAATCATGCGTCAGTAAGGTGTAGCAAAATGATAATAAAGCATTAACCGGGTCTGTCGGAGGTCGTCGTCTACGGGTATCAAAAACAAAATCATCTTGGCGTATCAAATGCCTAAATACACTAAAATAGACTTGCGCCGCTTCACCTTCACGCCCCATCAAGGTATCTATCGCTTTGCAATCAGGTAATTGTGCCAAACAACGAGTCAGACGTTTTTCAGAAGTTTGTAGCTCAGTACGTACAGCATCCTCGCTAATTTTTTCACCATGATCACGTAAATAGCGTCTAATTACATAGCGCTGGTTATACAGTTTTCCGGTCAACATGGTTTGGGCAATGGCAACGCTTTTTGCAATATTATCACCGGTTAAATGTTGGGTTCTGCGTAATAACACATTACCGCTAACCGGCCCTTCAACCCTTGCCAGATATTTACCGAACCTATTTAAAAAGGTAATGGTAATGCCGTTTTCTGCACAGTGCGCCATTAAATAAGGCGAAATCGTCACTTGTCCAAAACAGACTAAACCTTGTAATTTATGGATGGGAACGCGTGCTTTAGTCTCTTTTTCAACTTTTAAAACCAGATTTTCGTTGTCTTTGTGTAACCAGGAATTTTGCGTTTGAATATAAATGACGTTGCGTAATGGACGCATGTTTAATCCTCAATGAGTTGTGCTGCCAACCAGTCGGCAGCCGATCTGCCAAAGCTTTTGGGATGGCATTGATCGATCAGCGAACATCCGCTACATTTTTTTGATTTAAAGATGGCTTTAGGTGTGATTTTGGTTTGTACAATAGTTCGGCAAGCTACAATGGTTTGTGCCGTTAAGTTGCGTAATTCGGCATCAAAAACAACCGGATGCCGACGGCGAACTTCGCCATAAAACAACGCGCCTTCAGGCACCGACACGCCATGCATTTCTTCCAAACAAAGCGCCTGGGCGCATAACTGCACTTCATCGGCACGGTGTGCTTTGGGTTTGCCGCGTTTATACTCAATTGGATAAGGTATTTCTGACCCATCCACTTGTTTATGATATTCAACCACATCAGCAACACCTTCAATCCCCAGTTGTACGTTTGCTAAACGCAACGCCCACACAGTACGAATCGCACCGCGTTTTTGTTGATCAGCCTGATTGACTCGTTGGTGCAACACCTGACCTTCGGCAGTAAATTGATTTTCAGCCCAGATGTCTTCGAGTTCGATTAAAGCAAATTGTCTTGAGCAAAAAAGATAATGTTGTAGACGCGATAGATAGATGGGTTCTGCTGGTATGCATAATGCCATGGGCTTAATCGCACCAAGGATTAATTAGTGTAATATTACAGGCAGTAAAATCCCGTTCGTTACGTGTTATCAAGGTCAAATGATGGGTATAAGCAGTGGCGGCAATAAGACCATCCATAGATGCAATCGACTGGCCGATTTTTTCCGCATGAGCAACCATCGCGCTCCAGTTTTCTATAATAGCCAGATCAACAGGTAATATTCTGTTTTGATAGTCACTAAGCAATGAGGTCAGCCATAGTAACAAGGCTTGTTTTTTGTTTGATGCCGGTAACTTGTAAATACCTTTTTTAATTTCACCGATATTGATGACACTCAAAAACAAATCTTCCGACTGTGTTGCTTCTAGCCAAGTCAGCACATAATTGTTCGGTTGGGGTTTAGTCAATTCAGAAATAACACAGGTATCCAGCAGATATTTCATAAAATAATATCCTTTGGATAATCATGTTGTCGCTCAAATTCAAGACCTTCCATTTTAGGGATGTTCATAATAAAGGTTTTAAAATCATCTTTATTTGACTGCTGAAGCAGTGTTGAAGCTACTGGATTGGCTTTTCTGCGGGCATATTTTTCTTGTAGAAACTCATAGAAATCCAGCAATTCTTGCTGAGCATTAGCAGGTAACGTGGATAAATCAACAGTTGGCATAATGTTTCACCTTTAAATAGCAGGTATTGCGACAATAGACCTGCCCGGTTTTTAAAACCCGGCAGGTGCTAGAATCAAATAAAATAATAGATTTTACACTTATACTTTTTCTATTATTTCAACGCCTTGTGGTTTTTTATCTCGGTTAATACAAACGATATAATCACTAAAGCTACGCGCTGGCATACCGTCTTTTTGGGCAGGATCAATCGTAATCAGGTCAAATAGTTTATGTGACGGTACATTGCCTAATTTATCGTCATGTTTAAAGATAATCAGTTTTTGAGTTGCCATTTCACCACGGGCGGAAGAATGGTCATGCTCAAACATTTCTGCAAGGGACTTCCACAAAATCTGTAAATCTTCTTCGGTGAAGCCTGTTTTTTCGGCAAGCGATGCAGAGATGAACCCATGAGCGCGATATAAGCCGTAAGGAATAATATGTTTACGTCCCATTGTGCGTTCTTTGTCTGCGTCCTTTTCGTTAGTGACCGCCATGCGTGTTATTGAAATTTCTTGTGGAAAAACCGAATCAATTGAACGTGCAAAAGCAATCTGTACCGGCCCACGGACAGTGCCTGTATTCACTTCAGTGCTCATTACTGCACCAAAGGTGCGAATATCGAAAAAGTGATCGCACATGAATTGCGTCAAAGCTTTCGCCTTATCTGCATCCTTGGGTAATTTTTTTGCTTCTGGTTTTAAACTCTGTGCTTCGTATGCTAATTTATTCAGGTTGTTTAATACTGCTTTTTCTTGCATATAAATTGCGTAACCCGGATTGTCTCCTTGTGTTAGCTCTACAAAATTACGAATCTTGCGTTTTAGGCAAACATCGGTCACTAAGCCTTGGTTAGTTTCTGGGTCTAGGCGTGGCATATTACCGGCGTCTGGATCACCGTTAGGGTTGCCGTTTTTTACGTCAAACAGTAAAACAAATTCGTAGCGGTTGTTCAGCGTGGTCATGATATGTTTTCCTTAAAAAAGTCAAAAATGGCAGAAACGATTACTTAAGATTCTGCTGTTTGTTCTGTAGCTTCATCGCTTACAGCAACAGGATTTTCAACAATCCCCTTTTCTGTTTTGATGTGGCGGGTAAAGCGTTGATGATAATAGCCAATTGCGAAACGTCCTTGTTCTTGTAAATTTAGGTTTTTAGGGTAGAAAGTTGACATTCCATCCTTAATTTTCCCTATTTGCCAATCCAAAGAACTAGCTAATTTTTGCCCCGTTATTGTTTTATCTTTACCGTACGGATAGGAATCTGTTTTTCGGATTTTGGAAAGATGATTCATCATGTTACGTTCCAACATTGGAAAAACCAGCGCGGGTGTGGCAGAAGCCGCCCCCCAATAACGGTCACGAATTGTGGCTTTAATCTCTTCCCCTAATGCCTTTTTTTGCATTTCTTCAATCACGGCAAATAACCGCCCCATGCGGTAAGCGGGATTTTTTTCTTCAATATCTAAACTCATGGGTATCTCCTGAGTGGTTTTTTTATTTAGACGAATTTCACGATTAATCACTGCTTTACATAAAGCAACACGGGTGAAACTAACTTCACCGTCAAGGCGCATCCGCATTAACACCTGTGATAACACGCTTTGTGGATAGAATTGTCCAGTAAAGACAGCACGAACTAAATTGCCAGCTAATTGAGGGGAAATTTTTTCGTAGTCTGTTTCCTTTTTATCGTTCTTGCTATAAATCGGTGCAGTGGCATAAGTAAGGTGGCGTATTTGAGGCAAGCCGTTCTTAGGCTGAGGGTTAAGAGTCAAATCAAGGTAATGTTGACCGATATGCCGCGCCATTTCATCAAGCGTTGTGGCATACCAAAAACGAATCGCCAAACGTGCCGCATTCGGTGAAATACCTAACACATAAAATTTAGTCGCAGGGTTAAGGTCTGGACGTAATTCTTTGAGAGGAATGCCTTGTGCAACTTGTTGTAATACCGTGGCTAAACTTTGGGTTTCTTGTCCATCGGTAGGACTGGCGGTTTCTTCGGTATTAGGATTAATTATATTACCTAAAAAATCTTCTTCGGCTTCTACAGTAGCCTGTTTATTAGCGGATTCTGCCCAAAAAACTGTTATGGCATCTCCAATTTTTAAACGTTGTTTGTTATTTTCGCCTCTACGCAATAGATAATTTAGCGCGGTTACATATTTAAAAGCCGCCGTTGTACCTACGCTGGCATTTTTGCCTTTTTTCAGTCCGTAAGATTCAAATGAATCTTTATTAAACGAAACTAATAACGCCCCCGAAGATTGGGCGTTATCCACGCCTTTAATTGGATTGTGTAAATCTGCTATTTTTGTTTGATTGCCATCAATCAAACATTGTCCGTCTGAAAGCTCACTCAGATACTGTTCAAGTATGTTATTCCATTGGTTTTTGAATTCGTCACAATCGTGGACAAATTGATTGCCTAAACTCAGCACTCTAAAAATGATATTGCTGTCTAAAAAATCCTTTGTATTCCAATCGCTATAATCTTGTTTATGTTCATTCCAAAAGGCGGGGAATTTTTGTAGCACTTGCAAGGCTTTGGAGTTTGTTGTATCAAACGCTTGTACGTTTTTCCAAAAGTCCTGATATTTTTCATCTAATTTATTGGGCTTTTCAGAAACACCTAAAACGTAAGCGGTGTTATCCCAAATATAATTGGCTTTTACGCCTGAGGTTCTGCCTTCTGGATAAACAGGCACAATTAACGGGGTAGGTTGACGAATGGTTTTATTTTTAACTTGTTGAGAAAGGCGTATATCCTCAATTTGATAAATCGAACCATCGTCATTCAAAACGATGCAATAACTGATTTTTTCCCAACTCCAACCGTAAGCGGGAAGCACATTTTCTTGGTGGGCAAGCCGTTCATAATAATTAACCAAGGCTTGAAGAATCATCTCAATACCTCAGAAGGTGCAGGTACGGTGATAATGCCGTTTGTCATGCTGGCACGAAAAAAATGCGGGGTCATGCCGTTTCTAAAATCAATATCCCACAACATCCAGCCTAAATCTTTTTCGCCTTGCAGCTCTTCGTGACAGAGCGGAATATCTGCACGGTCTTCAATCAGTTCAAAATTCGCACTGAATTCTCGCGTGCCTAAATACGGCTGATAAAAACATTGCCCATTTCTGGCTCTGCGCCTAAACATATCAATATGTTTGCCTTCGTTATCGGATTCTTCGGCGTGTTCCGTGAGTTCAAAATGCGCTTCAATCACATACGCGACTTTTCCGCTACTGCTTGTAGAATTGAAAGAGGGACTCGCTTCCTTTAAACCCTTTAAAATCACCGAAGCGCGTTGTTGCCGATTATCGCCGTCATCGACATAAAAAATCAGTTCGCGCAAATCACCTTTTTTCATCGCTGAAGTCACACTGCTTGGTTTTGTCATGCTTGACACTTCATTACGGCGGATATTTTCAAAGCGAATCGGTTCTAAAACATGAATGCGGTCGATAATCCACCGAATCGCAGGTTTCCAATGAATCGCTTCTACAATGCCGCGTGCGGCGGAAGGTGTTATTACATCGTAAGAAACCCGCTCTACTTTCATTTCTGGCCTGGTAAAACAGGCATTATTGCCCCAGACCTTTAAAATAATGCCTTTACTCATACTGTCTCCTGTTGTTTGTTTCAATCCACATCACCGATGATTAGTCGGTGATGACTCTATTTCTCAAACATTTGTAGTTTCAACCCACGCTATCTTTTTTCAAATAGCGACACTCACTAACATGAAGCTAGTGAATATAATGCTGTATTACTTCAAAAATAGTAAAACCAACACTTACAAACCCTATAATGGTTCTTGTCATTTCAGTTTTTGAAATTTGACCAGAAAATGACACATCAAGATAACCATCACTTTTTTCTTCAACTTTGAACAAAACCTGCTTCATGTTTTTCTCGCTCAATTTAAGAAGGCAACATCTTATCACAAAGAAAATCTTCTACAAATGTTTAATATATTTTGTATCACCAAACACAATTTTCACCATCTATCAGCAACGGATTTGCTTCGGAGTTAAAGCCAATATCTTTTTCATACATATTGTCACTTTCCAAAACCAAAAATTGATCGCCAAAGCGTTGCTTTTGCACATACTTCAACGCACCTAGTTTTGGGTCAATTAACTGTCTTGTTAAATGTTGTGGCATGGAAATCGTATAAATTTGTAGTTTTCGAGCTAACTCACCAACGCTTTCCCATTCAGGCAAGTTTTTCAATTTTTCAATGGCATCTTTAGCGGCATCGTCATAAGGCACAATCACGGTGTCCATAACGGTGTTAATCATTTTGAATTTTTGCGCCATCCAATCAAATGGTAAATTTTGAAGTTTGCTTTTTTTGAGTTCTTCTAAAATACCGTGTGCATCTAATTGGCTGTTTTGACCTATTTCTTTTTGCCAATAAACGCGAGAGAAATAGGATTTAATCGCCGCTAGCCCTAGCAAATCGTCTTTAAATTCAGCCAAATCCATGACTTCTTTCATTTTATTAGTATAAGTTTCAAATTCTTTCGGTGGCTTATGGTCTTTTGCAGTAAAAATCCAAACGTGACTGTCTTCTTTTTTATTTTTACCTTCACGATTACAACGCCCTGCCGCTTGTGCAATCGAATCTAAACCTGCGTCAGAACGCATGACACACGGAAAATCGACATCCACGCCAGCCTCAATTAAAGAAGTTGAAACAACCCTGCAAGGTTTGCCTGTCTTCAAGGTCTCACGAATTATTTTTAAAACGGCTTTACGATGCACGGCGCACATATAAGTTGATAAATGAAATGAACCTTCTAAATCGGCAATGCCTTGATAAAGCACTTGCGCTTGTCTTCTTGTATTGACGATACAGAGAATTTGCGCCTCATCGTGTAAACGTTGAATAATTGCCGCATCCTCTAATTCACCGATATGTGACACAGAAACTCGCTGAAAATCTTTGTAAAGCTGTTGCGGATTAATGCTGTCCGATTGAGCTAATTCGCGTACATTTTGAAAACCACCTTTGAAGCCGTCTTCCTTCTCTAGCAAAGCAGGTTGTGTAGCGGTACATAACACAACTGAACAACCATAATTTTTAGCAAGTTCATCAATCGCCGCCATGCAGGGACGCAATAAATCTAAAGGCAAGGTTTGCGCTTCATCCAAAATAATGACGCTATTGGCAATGCGGTGTAATTTACGGCAATCGCTAGGACGATTAGAAAATAACGATTCCATAAATTGAACCGCCGTTGTGACAATAATCGGCGCATCCCAATTTTCCATTGCCATGTTGAGCTTGGTTCGACTGTCAGGATTTTTAATTTCAGCATCATTAAACGCGCTATGATGCTCAATAATTGCGTGCTGATGGTTTTCACCAAACTGCTTACGAAAAACATCCGCGTTTTGTTCAATAATACTGGTGAACGGTATTACATAAATAATGCGCCGCTTTTGATGTTTTTCAGCGTGGTCAAGAGCAAATGCCATTGAAGTCAAGGTTTTACCGCCGCCTGTTGGCACAGTTAAACTAAACAAACCCGCTTCAAGTGTTTTAGCATTGTGTCGCACAGTGGATAAGATGGTGCTACGTTTTTGATTTATATCGCGGTCATTTTGCTGGAAAGCATTGAGCGACTGGTCAAATTGCGTTTTTAATTCTGTAAGATTGGGATACTCTCCTCGTGCTGACAACGGCTTTTTTTCTGCGACTTGGCAAAATTTTTCAGTATCCAAGCGGTCAGCATCCACCAAACAAGAAAAAATCATGCGTGATAAAAAAGCTACTTGAAAATAATTTTTGATTTTTAAAGGCGGAGTAGGTAGTTTTTGAGGTAACAACGGTGCAATTTCAGTTTGCCACGTTGTTTTTAACAAAGGTAAATCAGGCTTTTCAAGCCGTTTTTTTAACTCGTTGAGTTTTTTGTCATCACAATATTCACCATTGGCAAGCCCCGCATGATGCCCTGCTATAGAATAAGCAACAAAATAGCCGCCATCCTTGTATTTCTCCAATGCGATTTTTGCACCATGAGTAGCGTGGTCAACTCGTGGATGTTTGCCTTCAAGCCGCTGTTGAAACTCTACTGTATATTTTCCTAAATCATGCAGTAAACCGGCAGCTTTGCCGTATTCAGCACAATTAAAAGCCTCTGCGAACCCCGCTGCTAGTTCACCGACATTTATAAGGTGATTTTGTAAAAGTTGCCAATCACTTTTATCGCTTTGTTTTGTCGAGTGAGCATAAAAAATATTGTTGATTTCATCATTACAGGCTTGTTGGTTTTTTATCATCGACATTGGATTTACGAAATTATTTAAATGCTTCACAAAAGGTGCCCATATCTGCATGGGTTCTATTTTACTAACTTAGGATTAGTTTACCGATGAACCCTTACAAAATAAGTAAGGGTTGAGTAAGAAACATACCCACTAAATCGTTATTACATTGTCAGTCAAAAAGTTTCATGGGATGCCAGGCGCTAGCTAAAACAAAGCAATAATCTTATAATACATATAAATTAAATTTTCATAAATCTAACATGGTTAATACAGTTTTGCAATCTTTAAAATGGGAACAACGACAGCGGCTTACTTTACTGGAGGCGACGGTATTTTGGAGCGGTGAGGTTTCGACAGCGTCATTGACTCAACACTTTGGCATCAGTCGGGTGCAGGCGTCCAAGGATTTTACGCTGTATCAAACTTTGTGCCCGGATAACATTCGTTATGATAAATCGCTAAAACGTTATGTGCTTGATGACGCTTTTAAAGCCGCTTTTATGGTCGGTAGTGCGGGGGAGTTTCTGCAAATTTTAAAAATTCATCAAAGCAATTCTTCCAGTACGGTGGTGGCGCTGGCGGATAATTTACCGATTGTCGAGGTGCTTGAGCCTGTGTTTAGACAGGTTGATCCCACGATTTTACAAACGATCAATCAGGCAATCTTGTCGGACAAGGTGGTTAAGGTGCGTTACCAATCCATGTCGCGTGCTGAACCGGTTGAGCATCAGTTGTGTCCTCATGCCTTGGTGTTTGATGGTTTGCGCTGGCATACGCGGGCTTTTAGTTATACCCATCATGAGTTTCGGGATTTTGTGCTGGCACGCATTCATTCAGCGGAAACGTTGGGGCCTGCCGAGATGGATGCTTTTGAAGATGCAGACTGGGATACTTTTGTGTCGGTTAAAATAGGCGTACATCCGGGGTTGAGCGACACTCAAAAAGCGGTGATCGAGTTTGATTACGGAATGGTCAATGGCATTTTGGCACGCGAGGTAAGAGGCGCTTTGTTGTTTTATTTTTTGAAAATGATGCGTATTGGCCCGGATGATTTAACACGGGATGCCATGGTTCAACAGATTGTGCTACTTAATCGGGAAGATTTAAGCGAGTTTTTAGTCGTAGGGTGAGCATCGCGCACCTAAAACCGCATCCACTAAGGATCGTGCTTAAAATAACTTAACCGTTTATATCCCCTCACCCCAGCCCTCTCCCAAAGGGAGAGGAAGCAAGATGCCTAAGTATAAGTATTCACCTCCCACTTTGAAAAAGGGGGATCGTGGGGGATTTATCTAATAAAAGCTCCCCTACCCCCTCCTTTTCAAAGAGGGGGACTGAATAGTTATAGCCTTTCAGAAATTAAACTTCCATTTCGCGACGTTTTGAATCTACACGGATAACATCCCTTAAAGGGATGGTATCCGTTATCATCGAAATTATTTATCTGAAAACCTATATGCCGGAGTTATTTCATGCGCATTCCTAAACGGCTTTTTTTCCACCACAATTTATTATTGTTTTCTATCGGATGTCTTGGTTTAATTCTCTGGCATGGTTGTGGTGCGCGATGCGCACCCTCAGCTAAACAGCAATATTGCGAAACTTGGCGGGTGTTATTTATTGCGAGTTGCCTAAAAACAGGCTACCTAAGTCGGGGTTTTCTGAGCGGAGTCGAAGCGAGTTGTCCGCTTCGACTCCGCTCAGCAAACGGTCTTGTTTAATGCTTTATCATTAAGTTAACTGTATTGGCTACCAACTTAAGACGGGACACTGAGCAACAAAATGATTCGCTAAATGCCAAAAATTCCGTCATACCGGCAGGGATGCCGGAATCCAGTCACACGGATGTGAAGCTGTAAGACCCTAAATCATGCGGCAACGTTATCGGAAAGTTACCATCCATGGCACTGGATACCGGCATCCTTGCCGGTATGACGGCGT
>Ga0268283_1001301_pt1 | contig 12416 bp, 15 predicted proteins | sample saktaG_13_FD_190140 | JGI IMG/M metagenome (GOLD analysis project Ga0268283, IMG submission 190140) | Saline water microbial communities from Sakinaw Lake, British Columbia, Canada - sak_2013_06_06_36m | ecosystem: Environmental > Aquatic > Non-marine Saline and Alkaline > Saline ... | reverse complement strand
GTCCAACCCCGCATTCCGGTTGGCTGATATTCTTCATCCGATGTGATACTATCGTCCCTGGGATCGAATAAATTCTCAACATTATAGAACATCACACGCATCACCGTATCAGCTCTTTTGCCGGCATCCAGATTCTGGTAAACCGGCTTTTTCTGATTCACCTCCTGCATCTCCTGAGCATGAGAAATTTGACTCAAAAACAGAGATAAAGAAACGAAAAACAAAGACTTAAGATCGATTTTCATCCGGCAATTATCTTTGAATTTTCAAAGGTACTAATTTTATCCGGCCCCTCGCTTTACAAGCTGATAACGGCTAAATACAGCTTAAAGGATAGACTATTTCTAAATTACATTTATCACTCTCCAGCAATGGTTGATTTTATACTTTCGTACAACTTTTACAAATCACCAAATGAATTATTAATCCTATTCAGATCATGGCTATAAAAAAACAATCTCCCCTTAATTATTACAGAATAACACTTCAGTGGGGAATAGTTGCACTCTTGATTTATATGCTGCTCCGACCATTCCTGGACAAAAATTATACTCCCGATTATGAAGCATATTGCCCATTTGGCGGAATGCAGTCGCTGGCCAGTTATTTTTCAGTTCACTCTCTTGCATGTTCCATGACTACAGTTCAGATTGCCCTGGGAATTGCATTGATCATTGGAGTAGTATTGTTCAGCAAACTATTCTGCAGCTACATCTGTCCCATAGGAACCTTTACCGAAATGATAGGCGCCTGGGGCCGTAAAGCTAAAATGCATATTACACTTACAGGAAACACCGACAGGTTGCTCAGGATATTAAAATATGCCATCTTATTCGTAACTTTTTATTTTACTGTAACTGCCAGTGAATTATTTTGCAGGAAATTCGATCCGTTTTATGCCGGCTTTACAGGTTTCAGCGGCGACGTTGTTTTTGGGTATGCCTTCCCGGCTTTGGTATTAACAGTTGTAGGGTCATTCTTCATAAGGCAGTTCTGGTGCAAATATCTTTGCCCGATGGGAGCACTAACCAATATCGCTGTTTATGCGTTTCCCGCTGCCACTTTTACATTACTTTGGGTTTTACTCACCGGTGTCGCCGGGCTTGCAATTCCATGGCCATGGCTGCTGGGAACTTTGTGCCTGATGGGTTTTGTATTTGAAGCCACCACATTAAGATTCTTTATTTTTCCTTCCTTACGCATAACCCGTCATGATAACTTTTGCACACATTGCCGCATCTGCGACAAAAAATGTCCTATGGCAATTCAGATTTCAACCGTTGAAACCGTTGATCATATCGATTGCCATTTATGTGTCGATTGTGTTGTAAATTGTCCCGAAAAAGGTGCACTTACCATCAATAAGCGAAACCTTAGCTGGCTTCCGGCTGCTGCAACGGTTGTGTTAACTGCTGCTGCCATAACCATTGCAACTTTCTATGAATTACCTACCATTAGCGAGAGCTGGGGTAACCTGGATGGGAAAAACATTAAGATTGTCCGCATGGAAGGACTTAAAAGCATTAAGTGCTTCGGCAGCTCACGGTCCTTTGCAAACCAGATGAAGGAGATACCCGGAATAAAAGGTGTGGAAACCTTTGTGAAGCATAACCGGGCAGTTATTTATTACGACGAAACCATAATCGACGGAGAAGGCGTAAAAGCAGCCATCTTCTCCCCTCTTTCCGAATTACTCAATTATGGTGAAAAAACAACCGGAATGGTAAGCTTTGTAAAACTGGGGATTGATCGTTGTTTTGATCCCAACGATCAGTTTTATCTTGGCGAATTACTTCGAAAGGATAAGGGCGTTTTAGCTTTAAGCACCCGTTTTGGTGAACCTATCCTGGCAACCATCTATTTTGATGCGGCGCTTACCGGTGTGAATAATATCATGAAAGCTGCATCGCTGGAATCACTTGAAATGGGTGAAGGAAAAGCAAAAACTACGGTTGAAACAGGATTTGTTGTTAATGCAAAGGGAAAGGTTAACGGGGAAATACCGGCATATGAATTTTTAACCATGTTCATTGGTACCACTGATGTTACTTTCAATAAATACGAAAGCTATACGGATGACAAGATGCTGGTGTATGAGCTTCCTTTTGAACAGGCCGCAAATCCCGGAATGCAAAAGTGGATACCTTTCCTGGTATCGCATGCATCAAATGACGATGGAATTGTAAGGATACAGACTGTTTTTACTGAAAGTGGTCCGGTAATCAAAATATGGTTTGTCAATAGCATGACTACCGTTGAAAAAATCAATACACTGCTAAAAGCGCCTGAGTTTATAGTTCACTACCCTGATAAATCTGTTAAAAGGATAAAGAATCCATTCAGATTTGCTATATAAAACTCAGCAAATTACAACTAACCCCAGATTAGAGTCTTGTAACGACGAAAGTGTTCTACTGGACATCCGGAAAGTTCCGGTTATAACTAATTGCTTAGATTTATCCTGACGTAATGAATCTTGTATTTGACAGAATACAAATTATTCAGTAATTTCCTGCCTTTTGGTCCGCGAGAAAACCATGAAGATGGAGGCAGAGAAATCGATGATAAATGCTGTAATTATTAATGACATCAGAATTACCTTCCATGAATAATTTACATCACGTAACCAAAAATGTATTATCAGCACTAAACAATTTAAAAGAGAAAAAATGCCTATTGTATAAAGGGAGAATTTTTTATCGGGAGATACAGGCATGAGTAAAGCAGCTATTCCAATTGCACTAAGTTTGAAAATACCCCAGATTGTACCCCAGAAAAAAGGAATCCACAGTACAAAATAAAAAATATTCAAATCGGTATACCACTGATCTGTTCTTTCAATAGTCCAGTTCAGCAGGCTCATAAAAGCTAGGTTAATTATTCCAAGAGCAAGAATACTTGCCAGAATAAAAAGCAAAAACTTTAGCTTTTTCATGTGTTTAATACTGTTTACAAGTTTGCATTCAACGTAATACTTTCCTGAGAATTCGTCAAGAAAGCGGTAAAAATACGTATTTAATTAACATATGCAGTAAAGTAGTTTTATTTTTTCAAAAAAAAGTAAATGCAGGGGTAATTAACGCACGGTATCTATCATTGATAGACCAGATTTATATTCCGGTGAGTTCAAAATCTGATAAATTACAGAAACAGAATTTAAAAACCCTTAGAATAAACTCTTTTTGAAGCTTTAATATTTTAAAAAATCCAGATTTACCCTACTATTACAGGGTTGAATATTGAAAATCGAATAGGGTACAAAAAATATTAAAACTGGAACACCATGCATCACAAGTTATTCTATGTCTGGGATAATTTTCCGTATTCAATAAAATATTCGTATCCAAGGTCTTATATTTCAAAAACCAGCACCTAATCTAGATTCCCGCTTGGAATTTGAAACTTAATATCTTCGGAAATTTATCCCTTTTCATCATATTAATTTGAGTGTTCCCCTCCTTCGTCGGGTCAGGCTTTCCGCTTCAATTCCTCCCCTTCGCGCCGCTCAGTGCGGGGGCTTTTCGATGCAAACCTTAACGCTGTCCTACAAGTTTATTTAGTATAGCCCTTCGCCATCGCCGAGGTAGTATTGCATAGCGCCATCCAGTTTATCACACTGAGCTTGTCGAAGTGCTGTTACATTAACCTGCCGCCTGTAATAAGACATTAAATTTTATGACAACAATCTTGTTCTACGAAATGGTGCTTTCCTAATATTGCGTTGTGATAATATTTGCTGTATTATTCTTGCTCTTTCTGATGCATTTTTTTCAATACACAGTATTGCTTGCAGATCTCTATCCCCACTTGCAGAATGATAAACTTTCAGATTTTATGAAAGGAAACCAGAGATGCTAATAAATCTTGCTATAAATAAATTAATAATCCCGCTGGTTTTTTCATAGTTATGTGTCTATCTAGTATCTAAAACATTTATTAAAAACTATGAAGTATGAAAAACAGTAGAAAATTAATTCTGGCAACGGCTGCCTTGTTGATCTTTGCCGTTCAGTCAAATGCCCAAAACACTAATTCTGCCAATCAACCTGGCCAAAATCAAAAAGCAGTCAATTCTGCTGCCGGTAATTTTGTTGACAAAGATAACACTGGAGTTTGCGATAACTTTGAATCCAGGGCAGGAAATGGACATGGACCAAATTTTATAGATAAAAATGGCGATGGTATTTGCGACAACCGTGCAAATGTTGGCAAGAAGGCTGGAAATAACTGTAGAAAAGGGCAAGGCAATCAACACAGGAATGGGTATTGTCAAGGCCATGGTCCGGGTAATTGTTGCAGGCGCTAACCGTATCTTTGTAAACAGTGTACTAATCTGCTTGGCATAAACTTGCTGCTATAAAAAAGTTGAAAGTAGAGGTTGAAAACCATACCTTTGAACAAAGGTTTGGATGATTCGAACCAATTTGTAAAACACTTATTAATCATCATTTAATTTTCAACCTCTATTTCTACTACGTATTGATGACTGACCAGGAACTGATTACCGGCATATTAAACAATGACAAACCGGTCATTCAATTCCTGGTAAACAAGTATCACAAACAGGTTATTACAACTGCCTTTCACTTTGTACACGATATGGATGATGCCGAAGACCTTGCCCAAGATGTGTGTATCGAAATCCTTGAATCGATCGGGAAATTTAAAAGATCCTCTTCATTATCTACATGGATTTACCGGGTCACAGTCAATAAATCGCTAAATTTCGTTCGCAAAAATAAGCGGAAGCAGCTGGTGAAACAGTTTGAAACCTTTTTTCACAAAGCAGATGGCAATTCAGGAACAATGATCTCTGAACCTTCAGCCCCTGACAACTCGTATGACAATAATGAAAGGAAACGGATACTTGATACCGCAATAAACAGCTTACCTGAAAACCAAAAGACGGCTTTTATTCTAAGTAAATATGAAGAATTGTCGTACAAGGAAATTACCGAAATCATGAACCTCAGTTTGGCAAGTGTAGAATCGTTATTACAACGTGCCAGGCAGAACCTGCAAAAGAAGTTAATCGTTCAGTTTTCTGAATATTCAAATAAAAGATAGTATGCAACACTGCGAATTACTGCAAAAAGATTTGTTTGCTTACCTGGAACAGGAATTACCACCTGACCGGATGCAGCATTTGGATCATCATATTAGTGAATGCGAGGAATGCAACCGGATTTTAGCTGAATTCAGAAGCATGGTGGCATTGATGGACGAACAGAAATCCATAGAGCCCAGGCCTTTTGCCATAACACGCATCATGCAGGGAATAGAATCCAGGATGGAGAAACGGGAAAAAACTGCCAGTTCTGTTTTCGGAAGGGTTTTGCAGCCTGCATTAATAAGTGTTGGAGTTGCTGCAGCCCTGGCAATCGGGTTCTTTATCGGTTCCGATTTTGCAAATACGCATTCGCAATACACACAAAACGATCAGATGATTGAGGATGTCAGAACTGATCTGAACGTTCCTGAATTTATGACTGACGATCTCTTTAACTTTACTGAATAATCCCCATAACAATGAATATTTTTAATAATAACCGAACTATCTTCTGGATACTTATCTTCCTGGTTCTGATAAATATCACAGCACTGGCTACATATTTCTTCTTTATGCGGAAACCAGCAAGCGAACCTGTGCCTGATTCCGGCATTAAACACGGAATAGCACTCAAACAGGAATTATCCTTAACACCTGACCAATCCATCAAAGTAAATACAATAAATGCTGCCTATAAAGCTTCGAGCGAACCTGTTGTAGCAGCTATTAAGGAGAAGAAAGCAATTCTGCTGGAGGAACTATCAAAAGAGAACACTGATATCAGCCTGGTGGCAAAACTTGCCGATGATGTAGTAACTGAACAGAAAAAACTTCAGATGGCCAACATAAAACAATTCCTCGATCTTAAAAAAGTCTGTACTCCGGAACAAACGCAGAAGCTCTCTCAGATTTATTCTGAATTGTATGGGTGCGAAGACAAAGGACAAGGAAAAGGTCAGGGTAGAGGCCAGGGAAAAGGAAATCGTCATCGGTATGGACAGCAGAAAGATACTCTGAAGTAATAAAATTGAATTAGTTTTCAACCGAAGTTATTCCCACCTAAATCCCCTGATAACTCTCACTTTTATCCTCCTCCGCCTTTTCTCTTTTCCTGATTTTATTATTCATTCTGTCTAAAAAAGTTATCGAAATAAATCCGTCCTGGATTTCCATAAGTACAATACCTGATCCATTATTATACCTGGAATAATCTCCTTTCATTATTTGCCTTTTAAGTCTTGGTTCATTAAACATAAGCCTTTCAGGATGTTTATACTGCATGTACCTGGTCGTTTCTCCTCCATAGGTTGACGAAAACAACTTTTTTATTTTCTCAAAACTATTTTCAAGCGAATCATTAACTTCTTCCGGCAATTCAGCAATTACTTTATATGCCGTCTTATTTTTGCTTGTCGCAAAAACAGAAATCCTACACTCTCTATTTAAGAATTTACCATTTAGAATGATTTCATTTTTTATTGCTAAGTCAGAAATGACAAATCCTGTTTTAGTCAGCTCACCTGCAAATTTATCAATAGAGCCATCAATCGGAACGCCATTAAATGCGAGGTGTTCCTTTGAAGAACAACTAGTTAACAAAACAATTATTACAAAAAGGAAAATATTACGTGGTTTCATTTATCAGGTTATGATTTACAGATATTTGGTTTTTCACTCGTAAGTGTTATTTATCGTTTCATATTTAAATCCGCACAAATTACTGCATGCAAAAGTAAGTACTATAATTTTGCTTTTTTATTCAGGGCATCCAGTTTAAGTCCTATAAAAGCATGAACTTCATTAACTTAAAAGTTGTCCAATATTAACTAACTTCATGTTTAGGTATAAATTTGGATTCATTTTTATAGGTTAAGTCTACCTAATTTTGCATCTTTATTCACATCTAAAAAGTTTAATCGAATGAAAGGCAACTTCGAAACCATAATCAACGATACAAAACCCGTTATTGTTGATTTCCACGCTTTGTGGTGCGGGCCATGCAAGGTTCAGTCACCCATTTTAAAAGAGCTTGCAGCTGAACTTGGCGACCGTGTTAGAGTAATAAAGATTGACGTGGATCAAAACAATGCTGTTTCCAGTCAATTCCAGATCCAGAGTGTTCCAACCCTGATAGTCTTTAAAGCCGGAAAGCCGGTCTGGAGGCATTCAGGAGTGGTAAGCAAAGGGGATTTGTATAAAGTGTTAATGAAAAACATGTAGACAGACTATGACCGAAAATAAAACCCATTGGTACGATGGATGGTTTTACGACACAATTATTGCACCCAACCAGGATAAGTTATTTAAGCAAATTAAAAACCTTATTGAACCACAATCAACTATTATTGATATAGGCTGTGGAACCGGACGTTTAGCATTCAGGCTTTCAAGTAAAAGCAAATCTGTTTTAGGTATTGACTTATCAAAACGGAATATCGACAGGGCCCGGCTTTCATTATTCAGGCGACCTAATGATAAAATTTCTTTTCAACATCGCAATGTAAGCGACATTATTAAAAGGGATCATACACATTTTGACTTTGCGATCTTGACCTATGTTATTCATGAAGTTGATGAAAAAGAAAGAATAAATCTCCTTACTGAAATAGCACAGATCGCTGATAAGATTATCATAGGTGATTATGTCGTACCAAAACAAAATGGGTTTGCCGGCCGCTTAACTGAAGTCATTGAGTTTATTGCCGGTAGTGAGCATTATCGAAACTACAAGAACTACATGACTAATGGAGGAATTTATCAACTTGCTGATAAAGCCGGGCTGAAAATCATTTCTAAAATACCCACTCAATCATCAACAAATCATATAGTTGTATTAAGCAAATAATTCGAAACATCTTTTCAATTAAACAAAAATAAGATATTTAAGTACATGAACGAATTCGATATTAAAGCAAACGATTGGGATAAGAACAATATCCACCTGGAACGAAACCGCGAAATTGCAAACCAGTTATTGAAAATAATTCCATTCAGTCCTGGAATGAAAGTCATGGAATTTGGCGCAGGAACTGCTTTACTAAGTTTCATGCTTGAGGATTTATTTACTTCTGTTACCCTTATCGATAACTCCAGTGAAATGATCAGGATTTGCAACGAAAAAATTGCACAAGCCAAATCAAATCATATCCAGGCTTTAAAAATCGATCTGGAAACAGAGTCCTTTGAAGACAATTTCGATTTAATATATACGCAGATGGCATTTCACCATGTCACAGATATTGGCAAAATTGTTCATAAGCTGCATCATTTGCTGAATGACGGCGGAATGCTGGCAATTGCTGATCTATACCCAGAAGACGGTTCATTTCATGGCGAAGGATTTACAGGACACCTTGGTTTCGACCCGGCATGGCTTTCCACATTATTGAAGCTATCCGGATTTGAAAATGTCACCTTCAAAGAATGCTTTGTTCAGAAAAAAATTGATTCTGGTGGAATGCAGAAAGATTATCCCGTCTTTCTAATGATTGCCACGAAAATTTCCGGATAACACTTTTCTTAACCAACATTTGAATAATGGCAGATGTGGTAGTTCCTACAAATAGCAAGCTATTCCTCACTTTCCTGAAGTTAGGATTCACTGCGTTTGGCGGACCCGCTATGCCGGTATATCTCAGGAAAGAAATCGTTGTCCGCAAACATAGGATCAAGTGTTAAAGTGCTAATTTGTAACTAGCTTTATGTAAGGTAATTTCAGGATTAATAATTCTGCAATTTTTCGTTCCCAATCCCCGGGGTATAATTCCATAATTGTTTGTTCGAATAAAATTCGGTTGTTGTAAAGCTCTGTGTATACAAACCAGGTTGCCGTTAATCTTTCACGCTCCGAAGAAAAATCAAATGTTGTGGATAGTATCAAATCAGTCGTTAATCCGACAACGATTTTGTAGAGCTTTTCCTTTGAACGATAATAATAATGGATAGCCGATTTATTGACGCCGGCTTTGATAGCAATCTGCTGAAGAGTTGTTCCATGGTATCCGTACAAAAGAAAAACAGAATATGCAGCCTGTATTATTTCATCTTGTGTGCTTGTCGTTTTATTTGTCATCTGTATAAACTTTAATTTTTAACAAAACTTTAGTAAACTCTTATTTGAATTTCTGCAATCAGTTGATTATTAAGTTAATCAATGTGCTTAAGTTGCGTTATTTATAATTTGGGGTCAAGGTTTCAATTGATATAAGAAAACCTAACCGTATATGATGGTAAGGAAAATCGCGGATCCCATACTGGTACTGGCCTAAAAAGTCAATTCTCTTATTCTTTTGAGTGAGCTGGCTGGAATAAACCATGGGATGATCGCCGTTGTTGATCCAGCCGCTGTATCCTGAAATTGAGTTTTCGAACTCTATATACTTATTACTCATGATTATTTTAATGCCATACATTGCTGCGTCATTTTGCATACTGTTGGTAGTTTCCCAGCATAAAAAGCCAGCGTCAGCTACCATACGAATCTTTTTCAGCAGTTTAGATTCAACGAAATATGTTTTCCCAATTTCAAGATCGAAGTAATAACCTGGTGTATCAAAATAGCGGCGTGCTCCGAAACTATTCCCCGAAGCGGTTTTCAACGTAGAGTTTAAAATAATAGAAGGCCGTTTCTCCTGTTCTTCGAACAAAAGTATCCTGGTTTGAACGTAAACATCACCATTCGCCGTTCCAACCGGAACCTCTTCATTGGAGGCGCGTCTGTCGCGGATGTCCAACGTAGTGTTGTATCGTTCTGCGGCTGTACCCCAAATCTTAAATGAAACTTTTGAGCGTATCAAAGGGATTTCGGCTTTGATAAAAGGATTTAACGTTCGGTCGCCAAACCCGGAATAGTAATTCCACGATACAGATAAAGTAGTAAATTCAGCAATTGTCGCATCCGTAAACTCCGGGACCGGAAGTGCGTTCGGCCCGAAATACTTTGGTGAATAATTTACTGTTTGACTGCTTGAATCAAGCGAAACCAGGATCAGAATTGCGCTGATGATATTTCTGAATTTCTTTAACATCGCAGTAGAATAAAGCTAAAATGAAGTTGTAATTTTTAGTTTTTACCTTTTTCAATTTCGGTCAGGGAGGTTTTAAAACCTCAATTTTTCTGTCATTAATCCAAACCGAATTACATCCAATCGATGGCCGAAATACATATTGTAATAATCGGAACCATGATAATACTGCACAAATAACCCAATATCCTCCAGGAATTTTGGATGATAATAAATGGTTAAACTCAGGTTAAGTCTTTCAGCCGATATCGCGTTCAAATCATTCACAAGGCCAAACATCCAGGTAGCTTCACCTTTTATGGAAATATCGGCTTTGTTCTTTGTACTCCTGCTGTCTTTAGCAGGTAGTTTGAAAATGGAAACTGCGTTATGCCAGCGATACCTGCTGTAAATGCCTTCAAGTTCATCGCTACCCCAGCCCCGGGGATGAATTTCGATTGATGTTTTGAAAAACTGATATGCATTAAAACGCGTATTGAAATTTGTTTTAATAAATCCTGTTTCAAAATAATTCGTAGCAAAATCACCTGTTAACAAATTCACTTCACCATTATCCATGAAGAAATCGCCATCCTGTCCATTGGAGTGATGCGCAAAACGGCCGTATATACTCAGGTTTTGCGAGCTCTCATACTCTGTAAGCTTATAATATACAGTTATCTGAGGTATATAGCTTGGTGTACGGACAGGATAGGACCTTTCATCGTACATCCGCAGGATAATTTGTGGCGTGAGCACACCCAGTAAACGGGCATTCTTACTTTTACGAATGTAAAAATTGGGAATCAAATTCGCTTCGAACATCAGAGGCTCAATATTACCAATATCGGTAGGGAAAGTAATATAGCTGCTTCCCTGGTTCACCTGGGATATTACAGTTAGGCCTATCCCATGTAAAGGTTCGCTTTCCTGCCCAAAACCACGAAAGATCAGAATCAGTAAAAACAGTATTAAACCCGGTTTCCTTTTCATTCTATCACTTATAGATAAATGATTTTAATTTTTACAGTTTTGTCGCTTTGCAGGTGAAATGATGACTTCGAAAATGCAGGCTTGTTTGAAAACCCAATGGATTCATAGTTTGAAAAGCCAATCCCCTCTTTGGGTAGGATTATCCCTTTTTTAATTTTTCCATCATTGTCTTCATCATGAAGGATATTAACCGCATATTTTCCAGCCGGTAAATTCCCGAATGTTACGGTTGAAGTCCCTTTCACAATTTTCCCTGTAACTTTTTTAAGATACTTTTTATAGTGCTCGTCAGGAAAAGCATCTTCCCTGTCGTACAATGCAAAAAGCACAGTGCCGCTTGAATTGCGTAAATCCTTTACCTCAATTGTTAAATTGTATGTTTCCATTTTTTGATTGTGGAAGGACGAGAGGAGCAGGACGATTAAAGTTAATTGAAGCAGATTGAGTGTTCTTTTCAATATCAGAGGGATTAAGAATGGTGGATTTGTGAGGTCGGGAGACGGGAGTAAGGAGTTCGAAGTCGGGAGTCGGGAGACGGAGGTCGGAAGTCAGAAGCCTCTCAAAAACCCGGATCTTTGCCTGTAAATTACCATCCACATCCCACTTCCCAACTTCGACATCCGAAATCCGACATTCGCCATCCCACATTTTACTCCCCTATCAAATTCGCTTTATCAACTTTACGGATCACCTTGCGGTTTGCAATTTTTTCCTTTATCGTATCCACTATGTAATACATCATCGGGACTAAATAAACTGTCAGGATCATTGATGAAAGCAAGCCACCAATAATAACCCATGCCAGACCGTTTTTCCACTCGCTTGCCGTTCCCTGCGCTAATGCAATGGGCAACATTCCGATAGCCATAGCCAGGGTTGTCATTAAAATAGGCCGCATACGTTCTTTACCGGCAATAAGTAATGCTTCTTTAAAATACATGCCCCGGGCTTTTAGCTGGTTGGTGAAATCCACAATCAGGATGGCATTTTTTGTTACCAGCCCCATAAGCATGATCAATCCCAACTGTGCAAACAAGGTTAAATCGTTTAAGGATAAGTTTAAGGCAAGGAAAGCACCAATAGCAGCCACAGGTATGGCAAATAAAGCCACAAAAGGATAGATATAGCTGTCGTAAAGAGCGATCATAATCAGGTAAATCAACAAGAATGAGATGAGCAGAACCGAGCCTAAGGCCCCGAAACTTTCATTCTGCGTTTTGATATCGGCACCCCAGGTAAGTTTTACACCTTCGGGCAAGGGGCGCGTTTCCAGGAAGCTTATCGCGTCGTCAGCCAGAGTTCCCGAAGGCCTTCCGAACGATTCTGAGGTAATGGTAACGGAGGGTTGCCGGTCAAGTCTTTCAAGCAGT
>Ga0268283_1001300_pt1 | contig 12422 bp, 16 predicted proteins | sample saktaG_13_FD_190140 | JGI IMG/M metagenome (GOLD analysis project Ga0268283, IMG submission 190140) | Saline water microbial communities from Sakinaw Lake, British Columbia, Canada - sak_2013_06_06_36m | ecosystem: Environmental > Aquatic > Non-marine Saline and Alkaline > Saline ... | reverse complement strand
TAAAAAAAGATCCTTCCAATGGAGATGCCAAAATAGCAATCCGACGACTCTCCGGAATGCGTAAAAAATTTTTAGGCGTTAACAATGAGATGAAAGCTTTTTTTGTCCAAATGGATGAGGAAGCAGAATTTATCCAATTCGAAAGGTGGCTATTACGAGCATGGAATTAAAAGATGTAATTTTATCAACTCTCGCAGAAATTGAAGAGATTGGTGCTCTCAGAGAAATAGAAATGCCAAAAATCAGTAAAGAGTCTAGTGAAGCGGTCAGTGTCGTTGAAACTCAAACTTTATATTCTCAAAATGTAAGCGAGAGTGCTACTTCCCATGATGATGAGATGAGAATACTCGATGGTATTCGAGAGCGTCTTTTGGTCTTATTTGAGGGTTTTCAATCTCCTAATAATGTTCAAATTGAAGCCAAAGTGGATTTGACATTAAACTTTTTAGAATATTTACTCGCTACCATCGATAATCGACTCGAAACAATTAAAGTGAAATAACCAAAGGCTACTCCTCAGATGACAGAACAATATCGAATTTTAATTCAATGCAACGATGAAAAAGGATTGGTTTATAAAGTATCCAGTATCTTTTATCATCGAAATCTGAATATTTTATCCAATAACGAATTTGTGGATAAAACACATAATAAGTTTTTTATGCGAAGTGTCGTAAGCGGTGAAGCAGACATGGAAGCACTTAAAAATGAACTGATTGCAGTTCTCCCCGCTGATGTACACTTAGAAGTTATCGCTCCGCGTAAAAAACGAATCGTGCTGATGGCTACCAAAGAGTCTCATGCTCTTGGAGATATTTTGATCCGTTATGAAGCGGGTGAATTGGATGCGGTCATTGTAGGGGTTGTTTCTAATTATGATACATTAGAGCCACTGGTTTCAAAGTTTGAGATCCCTTTTTATACTGTATCGCATGAGGGATTGGACAGAGAAGCACATGAGCATAAGGTCTTGGAATGCTTAAGCTCATTGGGTGAGATTGATTACATGGTATTAGCAAAATACATGAGGATTTTGACACCTAACTTTGTGGATGCGTACGAAGATAAAATTATCAATATCCATCACTCGTTTTTACCGGCGTTTATCGGTGCAAATCCTTATAAGCAAGCGTATGAGCGTGGGGTGAAAATTATTGGGGCAACAGCACATTTTGTCAACAATCATCTCGATGAAGGTCCGATTATCGCTCAGAATGTTATCCATATCGATCATGCATACGGATGGGAAGATATGCAACGCAGCGGTAGAGATGTTGAGAAGATTGTTCTATCACGAGCATTGAAACTCGCTCTTGAAGATCGTATTTTTGTTCATGCAAACCGAACGGTTATTTTTTAATTCATGTTTAACATCGTACTCGTAACACCTCAAATTCCAAATAATACTGGAGCTATTGGTAGATTGTGTGTCAATACCGGCTCAACGCTTCATCTTATTAAACCATTAGGTTTTGACATTGATGAAAAAGCGGTTCGACGGGCGGGTTTGGATTATTGGCATAAAATTGATTTAAAAGTTTGGGAAAGCATCGATGATTTTTTTATCCATAATCCGTTGAATGAGCGTTTCTTTTTTGCCACAACCAAAACCAAACAGCCTTATTTTGATCACAGCTTTCAAGAAGGGGATTACCTTTTCTTTGGTAGTGAAACAGCAGGAATTCCAGCTGAGATATTAGAATCTGCACCAAAACAATGTATGACCATACCCATGACCAAAGAGGGACGAAGTCTTAATCTTGCAATTAGTACAGGGATAATCCTGTATGAAGCAATCAAACAAAATTTTGTCACGTATCAAGAAGGAATGTAATGTTGTTTCAAATCATTGATTCATTCATTATCGTTTTATTTGTTCTTTTCATAATCTTTATTTTTAGAGGTTACCATCTCTCTAAACGTGAAGAAGAGTACGATAAGGATGAATCTAAAAATTAGACTAAAATAATCGTGAAGCCCATTTCTCCATTTTCGTTTCGAAACGATTCATAAATCCACTTGCTTTAATAATAACCTTTGCCATTTTCTCCGCCTTTTAGTATTTTAAATTGTCAAATAGTAAGGTATTTAAAAAATAAAGATTAAAAATATTGCAATTTGACATATTTTTTAAAACAATATGGCATAATGTCTTTTATGAGTTGATAAGAAGGAGTGTTTTAATATGAAAAGCTTTTTTGATATAGTAGAAACGATTAAAGATGTTGTCTCAGGTGAGTTTGCGGATAAGAAGGTCTTTGATAAAGATGTTGCAGAGTTGTTGGACATCTCGCAAATGAATTTTGCTACCATGAAAAAAAGAAACAAAATTCCTTTTAATGAATTGCTTGATTTTTGTGCTAAGCGCTCTATTGCGATTAATTGGCTTTTATACAATCAATCCCCTGAGAGCTTGATAGAACCGACAAACCGTTTTTATATGGTTCGATATTTTTCATCGGTAAGTGCTTCAGCTGGTGGTGGTGCTGAAAATGGTGATTTTGATTTTGAACCGTTGATGCTTGAGGGAAATTTTGTAGCGACTTTGGGCGGGGAGAAAGAACTGCGCTTTATAGAAGCGATTAATGTTTCGGGGGATTCAATGGAGCCCTCTTTTAACTATAATGATATTGTTTTTATTAATCGATCAAAAACCGATGTTGGACGGGGTGGAATCTTTACGATTCGTACAGAACATGGACTTTTTATTAAGCGTGTGCAAGTGAGAATTGATGGTAAACTGGATATTATTTCAGACAATAAGGACTATCCTATTTCAATCGCTTCGCGTGATGAAGTGGAGATTATTGGTCGTGTAGTAGGACGATTTGGGTGTGTTGACTGATAAATTTTAAAGGTTTTTTTAAATGATTTTTTTTAGATATTTTGCTTTTACTCTGATTTTTATTTTGAGTGGTTGCGGTGCTAAGAATGGTCCTGTAATGGCTCAATCAGTATCGTCTGCACATGTACCACCTATGTGTGTTGAGGGAAACGTTACAACACTAGTGGATGACATAGTATTGGTGCAAGAGATCGAAGCAGAACTTCCAGTGAACGTCACTAAGGTTAATGATCTTGACCATTATCCACAAACTATGGTGCCGTATGTCAATCTTAATGGTAATAATCAAACCAATTTATATGAAATTCAAAAACATTTTGATGAAAATTACTATCGACCTTGGAACTATCAAGCTGCACCTATTTGTGCGAAAGAAGCAGCTTGGTATATTAGTGCATTTAAATCGGGCTATGGGAGTAATTTAAAACCATTGCCTACATCATGGTTTAATGAGATGGAAGCTCAAAGTAATTTTCAGGCATTTTCGACGTTAAATCAATACGCTGTTGCAACTAAGTGGATGAATATGCGTGTGTTTCCAACGGCAAATCCACTGTATAAAAATCCACAAAGAGCAGGGGATGGTTATCCCTTTGACTTACTTCAAAATAGCAGTGTCGCATTTAATGAACCTCTCTTTATTTCACACGCCTCTTTGGATGGAGGATGGGTCTATGTATTCAGTAATAGTGCATCGGGTTGGATCGAAGCTAATAATGTTGCCATATTGAGTAGCGAACAGACGGAAGTTTTCAAAAGAAAAGAAAAGCTTTTTATTACCGATGATAAGATTCCTTTGCGTGATAGTGATAAACGTTTTGTAGCGTATTCACGTATTGGTATGGTTCTTCCTCTTTTAGAAGAAACAGCTGATAATTATAAAGCTTTATATGTTGACAGTAACGGAAAAACAAAAGAACTTTTTGTTCCTAAAGAATCAGCTCATATTGGAAGCAGTTTAATTAACAAAGATGAATTAATGAAGCTGGGTAGCCATTTGTTACGTAATACGTATGGGTGGGGCGGTATGTTTGAAGAACGCGATTGCTCCTCTATGATTCGTGATTTTGTAACTCCTTTTGGAATTTGGTTGCCACGAAACTCTGCTCAGCAAGCAAAAAAAGGGGAAATAATCTCCTTTAAAGATTTGAATAATTCTCAAAAAATCACACTGATAAAAGAAAAAGGAATCCCTTTTGAAACAATCTTATACAAGAAGGGGCATGTGCTTCTTTATGTTGGGACGTATGAGGATAATGTGATGGTGATGCACAATATTTGGGGTATTCGGACAAAAGACAAAATGGGAATCAAAGGACGTGTCATTGTGGGTCGAGCGGTAATAAGCACCCTTGAACTAGGTGCTGATGTTGAAAATTTTGATTCTAGCAACATGCTTTTGAGCACATTGGTAAGCATGAATATTTTTACAAAAGCTCCGACTCCTATTGTACAAAAAAAGGAAAAAGTAAAACTTTCTAAGCTTTAATATCCAGCAGTGACCCTAACATTTCATTTTGTGTACGGATGGCGTTTACATTTGCCTCTGTAACTTTTTCAATAGAGATTTGATCGGTAATCTCTTTTGTGAGATTGGTCTGTGATTTCTCGCTTTTATTGTCATCTGCACGTGATGTTATAGCTTGAGTAGAATCTTTGCCACTCTCTTTAATAACGGTATTTTGAGGAACAAATCTATCCGTATTAAGATTAGCAACATTATTAGCACTATTGTTCATGTAGGTCTGATTTGAGACAATCGAAGAGACATTTGAGCTTATCATCTGAAGCCCTTTATGATTAGATTAAAATAGTATAGGATGAGCCACCTTAAGAGATGGTCATACCTATAGGTTAATGCAGATCTGAATTAAGTTTTACTTCACGGGTGGAACGGCGAATGACTAATTGCCCTGTTGTAGAGTCTTGACGATAGTGGATACCATTAAGAGCGACTAAATCTTTCCCTTTGAAACTTGTTCCGCTCAATACTGCATTTGGGTTTGCTTCTTGGATTTTAGAGAGCTCTTCGGCATTCACCGAAAATTTGGTTCCTGCGAGTACAGCGATTCCTGCATCGACGATACATTCATCACCCAAAGCGATACCCGTAACGGAATTTGCCCCCAAGAGAGTGTTTTTGCCGATAGTGACAGGGATACCGTCGGTTCCGCTAAGAACACCTAGGATGGATGCACCTCCACCCACGTCTGAGCCATCACCTACGATAGCAGAGCTTGAAATACGCCCTTCTACCATACTGACACCGGTTGTTCCTGCATTGAAGTTCACGTAACTAGCACCTGGCATAATCGTTGTTCCCGCATGAAGCTGTGCTCCAAAACGAACTTTTGAATCATCAAGAACACGGGTATTATTCACTGGGATAATGTGCTGAAGATAACGAGGAAATTTATCGACAAAATCGATTTTTGGATACTCGTTGGCAAATTTAAGTTCGATCTCATTTTCACGGAGCCATTCGAGCTCAATTGGTTGACCGTCAGACCATGCAACGTTGTGCAACGCACCAAAGGCACCATTGAGATTGAGGGAACGAAGAGGGACTTTAGACGTTGAAAGGGCATAAAGTTTGAGATAAGTCCCTTCAACACTTTTACACGCTGCATCGTTGAACAATAGTACAAGGCGGAATTCACCCTCGCGCATGCCACGTTCTTTAATTTGATTGTACAGTGCGGAAATAACTTGAATATTTTTATGAGCATCACCATACGCTTCATCAGCATAAGGGGTAAACGCATTCAAGCATCCTTCTAAAAATTTAATGCTAACAGGGACAATGATTTCGTCCGCCGTAAAATCAATTTCAAAGCCTTGCTCTTGAGCATTTTTGATGAAGATTGCAGCACTTCCAAAGTTTTCATTCCAGTTCATGTGTGGATAGGTAGCTTGGAGAATTTTATCGCTGTCAAGCTGACCAAAATCAACACGGCAAATACCAAATGCTAGAGGGTTTTTGTATCCTTGCGTATTTTGGATTTCATTGACACACTCTTTAAAGGCACTTTCTGTTTCTAGTATATTCATTAAAGCTCTCTTGTTTAAAATTTAATTCCGAATTTTAGCACAACTCTCTACGCCTGTGTTGAAGATGGCGTGTTATACTACGCAATATTATTTTTTGGAACTATTATGGAAGAGTGGATTGAACTTTTAAAGGCTAATAATTATTTAGGAATAAAGCAGTATCTGAAAAAAGGTGCTTCTCCTAATGAGAGTGAAGAGAATGGGGAATCGGTTATTTGTTTTGCCCTTCGTTACCATTGTGATCTTGAGATACTTGAACTTTTGATGGATCATGGGGCGGATTTATTTGAGACTGATAATGAAGGGGTAAGTGTCTTTGATGTTGCAGTAACTTATAATAATCTTTTTTTGATTCAAAAGCTGCTTGAAAAAGGGTTTGATGTGAATCAATCGACACGTCGCAGCGGATTTACACCCTTGATGGGTGCTGTGTGTTATGGACGTGTTGAAGTGATTCAAAAACTTTTGGACATGGGCGTAAATGTCAAAGCACGTGATGGACACGGATTGAGTGCTATTGACTTTGCTCATAAAATGCGAAAAAATAAGATTTTAGCTTTACTTGAGGGAGCCAACGATGGAGCAGTTTAAAACCTTTTTATTGCTGGGGACGATGAGTGTTGTACTGGTTTTTATCGGGGGCTATTTAGGGGGGCAGATGGGGATGCTTATTGCCCTCATTATGGCAGGAGGGATGAATTTTTACGCTTATTATTTCTCTGATACGGCAATATTAAAACATTACAATGCAACGGAAGTCGATCCCAGAGAAGCACCTATGGTGTATCGTGTGGTTGAAAGATTGGTTAATCGCGCTAATCTTCCGATGCCAAAAGTGTATATCATTCACGATCATATTCCTAATGCGTTTGCTACAGGACGTAACCCGCAACACGCAGCCGTGGCGATTACAACGGGATTATTAGAATTACTCAACGAAGAAGAGGTGGAGGGGGTTATGGCGCATGAGCTCTCCCATGTACGTCATCGTGATATTCTTATTGCAACGGTTGCGGCTACTATCGCCGGTGCTATTGCGTTTATTGCCAATATGCTACAGTTTGGAGCCATGTTTGGAAATCGTAATAATCGTGGAGTCAATCCGATCATGATGATTGCCATGGCGATTGTTTTACCCATTGCCGCAAGTGTGATTCAAATGACGATTAGCCGATCGCGTGAGTTTATGGCGGATGAGGGGGCTGCAAAATTGACAGGACATCCCGAATGGCTTCAAAGTGCATTGGTAAAATTGACGAATTATAATGGGCGAGGGGAAGTGCAGGGAGCTACGCCTGAAAATGCACACATGTTTATCGTTAGTCCATTTGATGGAAAAAACTTTTCATTTTCAAATCTTTTTAGAACACATCCTACAACCGAACAACGATTGGAACGATTAGAAGCATTAAAAAATCAAGATCATGAAGATCAACCTTCAAAACTTTATGATCGACACTACAGTTAAAAACTATTCGTGTTCAATTTTTAGGGTAAAGTAAGGCTTAGGAGGATTTTTTGATTTTGGTTTGTGAAAAAAATAACGCCGATAAAAAGCATAAACAATGATCATCAATGTTAATGCAATAATTAAAAACCTAATCATCTATCTCCCTCCTACTTAAAGTCTATAAAGATATATCGTCATTATGATAATAATTTTTAATTATAGAACTTCAAAAGAAATTGACTTGGCGTTCAAATCAGTGATAAAAAGATTAAAATTCTCATTACACAATCTTTGATCTGATGATGAGATGGAAATTTCTACCGTAGGAGTACCATTATTGATCATCGGAAGAGATGAAAAATCAACACGAGAATCAAGCTTTTCCATGACCTCTATAAGAGTGTTTTCACTTGTTTGAGCGATCAGAGTTTTTCGATACGTCTTCTCTGCCAAGGGATAAAAATGCTCCAATGCTTCTTCAACCATAGGATGAGACATCTCAGGAAATCCCGGCATGAAAAAGTAACGATTCTCAAGGTAAAATCCCGACATATTGTTGATAACGTTATGCAGCAGTTTGGAATTTTGAGGCAGCATCGCCATATTAATACGATGGGGGAATGCTTGATCTCCAAATCGTTCAAGAATATCCGTATAAAATGATGTATGAGAAACAAGGATACCGTCACTAAAAACATCACTTGCAATTTGGCGAGTCAGATCGTCAGGAGTAGAACCGATGCCGCCAAAACTAAACATGACACTATTGGGATCTTTTTTAATAAGGGTATAAATCGAATGGATAAGTTCAATATCATCTTTGATAATAAACGTTGAAAATAAAACGTGTCCTCGAGCCAAAAGAGCATCGCGAACGAAGTCAAAATGTTTGTCGATTCTGCGACCGTTGAGAATTTCAGAGCCGATAATAACGGCGTAAAAGTGAGGTGTTTTCATCTGAATATTATAGCGTAACAGCCATTTTTAACCAATATAGCGGTAAAATCGAGCTATTAAATAATGACAATTGGATAAGAATTATGGTTGAACCTCTTTTAATAGAAATCGGTGTTGAAGAACTTCCCGCAGTTCCGCTGCTCAAAGAACTCCCGGAAATTGAAAAAAAATGGGCTGCCGTATTAGAAAAAAATGGTCTTTTGTGCGAGTTTAAGTTTTATTACACTCCTCGCCGTTTGGTTCTTTGGCATCGCGAATTTAAACTCGCACAAGAAAATCGTATTGAAGAGTTTTTTGGTGCACCTGTTGAAATGGCGATAAAAGAGGGACTTCCGACTCCTGCGGCACTTGGTTTTGCTAAAAAATGCGGTGTTGATTTCGAGCAACTCACCCAAGCCCAAAAAGGGGGAAAAGAAGTCCTCTATTATTCTAAAAGTATTGAGGGAAAAGAGAGCCTCGAACTGTTAAACGAGATGATTAATCAATGGATCAAAAGCCTTAATTTCGGTAAATCAATGCGCTGGGGAAGTAACACAGAGAGCTTTATCCGTCCGATTCGCTGGGTCAATGTAATGTTGGGTGAAAAACAAGTAGACACAGAGCTTTTTGGTGTGAAATCAGCTCCTTTGACCTACGTTCACCGTATCAGCCATTTCGAGGCTAAACCATTGGCTTCTATCCACAACTATTTTGATGTCCTTAAAAGCGGTTCGGTAACGTTGTTTCCACAAGAACGTCGTTCAAGTATCCTAGAAGCGTTTAAAGGACTTGAAGCAGAGCATGGAATCACGATTGAAATCGATGAAGATTTACTCGATGAAGTTGTGGCGATTACAGAACATCCGACCCCTTTGCTTGGAAAGTTCGATGAAAGTTTTTTAGAGCTTCCTCCAGAGGTCATTGTCACTTCGATGAAAGAGCATCAGCGTTACTTTCCGGTATTTAAAGAGGGTAAACTCATTAATGCTTTTGTCGTTGTATCCAATGCCCTAGCGGATGATTTTACGCAGGTTATTGAAGGAAATGAGCGTGTTTTACGACCACGCCTTAGTGATGCACTCTTTTTCTACCGTAATGATCTGAAAAAAGGTCTCAGCACCTCAGGGCTGGAAAAAGTCGTATTTATGAACGGCTTGGGGACGTTAGCGGAAAAAATCAAACGTGAAAAAGTGGTTGCATCCACCATCGCAAATCTCATATATGATAATATAAATCCATCCGATTTGGATCGTGCGATGGAGTTGGCAAAAGCTGATTTGATGTCAGAGATGGTCTATGAGTTTACCGAGCTTCAGGGACTTATGGGATATTATTACGCATTGGCACTTGGTGAATCACCGGATGTCGCTATTGCGATAAAAGAACAATATCTTCCAACTGGTCAAGACAGTTTTTTACCTTCAACTCTTTTGAGTTCTATTGTAGCAATGGCTATAAAACTTGATACGTTGATAGGGATGTTCAGTATTGGTGAGATTCCGACGGGCTCACGTGATCCTTTTGCATTGAGACGAGCTGTAAATGGTATAGTGCAAATAGCAATATCTGACAGAATCCCTCTTAATTTCTCAACAATAATTGATCAACTCTCCAATCTCTACCCACAAGGCAAAGAGTATAAAAAGAACATCGAAACGTTTATCATCGAACGTCTCGCCGGAGCATATCCGGGTGTTAATCCATCGATTATCCAATCCGTTGTTGCAAAAGACGGCAATATTGAACTTGATGTTCTCGACATCGACCGCAAAATACGAGCTGTTGCCACTATCGCATCCTCAGAGTCGTTCATCGATGCATTCTCCACCTTTAAACGGGTTAGCAATATCCTCAAAGACGAAGTAATGGACAAAGGCTTCAGTGTCAATGAATCACTTTTCGAAAACGATTCTGAGCGTAATCTCTATTCTGCCGCAACTTCTGCTATCTCTACAAGCTACGAAACTCTCGAAGAGCGTTTAGATGCACTGTTTGCTCTCAAAGCACCTCTCGATACCTTTTTCGACAATGTTATGGTTAATGCCGAGGATTTAAACGTTCGAGCTAACCGTAAAGCGTTGGTCGGTATGATTTATGCTGAGATTTATTCGATTGCGGATATTAAAAATATTACGTTATAAACTATACTAAAGCACTCTTCTCTTAGAGGAGTTCTTCGCTTTCTAGCACTTCAAATACACCGGCTGCTCCTAAAATTTCTTCGTCTATTTCTTTGAGTTCTTCAGCTTCTTCGACTTTTGCATGCGCTTCTTCGACATAATCAATAAATGTTTCGATATCTTGCTGAGGATGATAAAACTGTGCATATCCCAAAGCAATATCTATAAATTCTACTCCACACCCATAGTTCAATAATCGCTGTTTTAAATCCATCATAGTTACCTCGTATTTTAATGGGCGGTATTATAAGCAAGAATGGTTGAAATACTAATGTGTTAGGAATAAATCACTTCTCTTTTAGATCGTCTCGAAGTTTTGGCAGTTCTTTGCGATAACGAGCACCATCTCCGTAAGGGGTAAATTTAAAATAATGGGCATGGTGAAAATGCAGTTTACGTGCGTGCCGAATTGGGCACCAAAACTGTTCTGTTCGCGCGACTATTTCAGTCGTATAAGCCAAAAGACCGCTAAAGTATGAGCAATAAAAGCAGTTGATTTTTTCAACAGTATTTAGAAATTCCAAACCTGCACGATCAAAGGCAAAATAATCTTTGCGCTCAACTGGGGTGATCTTATAGACCCGAAAATTGATCGTTTGATAGACAAATAAGAAAAATTCTAAAATAAATGCAGGAATGATCCCCGCATAAATAATAGGAGCCGTCAAAAGATGAAGAATTGGAGCACGTGCTATGTAGAGAAGGACATTCTCTTTAAACTGCTTCTGTGCCGTTACTAGATCGGAAGAAAGTTTCTCTTCTTCACGCTCAATCTCTTTTTTTAGGTTCTCTTCGAGAATGCGAATTGTATCAATCATTTCGACTATAGTTGAGTTCATGGCGTATCTTTGAATCTAGGATGCATAATACTATCAGGTGAACCCTCAAAGCCTTATGATTTTTACTTTTTAGACAATAACTAATGAATCAAGATTTTTCTTGCTGTTTTTTTCCCTGTTTTTGGAATAGTAATCATTACTGAATCTTTTTTGAACGTTGCATCTATTTTATCAATATCTGCATTTTCTGGTAAGACAATACTCTGATGATAGGACCTGTACGACTGTTGTGTTTTGTCTTTTGTTTTTTCAGACACTTTGCGTTCAGCTGCAATGACCAAGACATTATTGATGACATTGATAGAAATATCCTTTTTATCAATATCAGGAAGTTCAACATTAACCGTATAGTTTTTGCTATTTTCTTTAAATGTCATGGATGACTGATAATGTATTGCAGGATGGGCAAGGATGGAACGGCTGAATATCTCATCAATACTGGGAAACCACCATCCAGGACAGCCCCATTCGCATTCATTTGACACTGAATTTTTATCCGTATCGGTACTGGCAGTAGAAGATACTGCCAGACTTGCTACGAGTAAACTTGAAAGAAATACGCTTTTTATTGTTGAATAAGTAGACATTTTTACTCCTTCAAGTTTATAAAGTCTATTTGACTTCGATTTTTTTGCTCTCTTTCGGAGCTGTTTTAGAGATGGTGATGTTCAAAACACCATTCTCGGTTTTTGCATCAATAGAATTTGCATCTGCATCATCAGGAAGAGTAAAGCTGCGTTGAAACTTCCCATAGAAACTTTCGAGCTTGTAATAATCTTTTTCTTTGATTTCTTCTTTATGCTTTCGTTCGCCCGAAAGAGTCAACATATTATCTTTTAGATCAATATGAATATCTTTTTTATCGACACCCGGTAAATCAGCATGGATATAATATGCCTTCTCATCTTCACGGGTATTAACCGCCGGACTGAAACCTGAGAGATTCATCTCCTCTTTCCATTCTGCTGGCAGATAACCATTAAAACGACGTTCAATCTCTTTGAACGGATCAAATTTATTTAACAGGCGTAATGAAAAAAACGAGTTGCTGAAACCATCAGAAAACCTCGCTACCATGGGGGTTAATGAAGGATTATCTAGGATGAGTTTTAAAAAAATTG
>Ga0268283_1001298_pt1 | contig 12429 bp, 10 predicted proteins | sample saktaG_13_FD_190140 | JGI IMG/M metagenome (GOLD analysis project Ga0268283, IMG submission 190140) | Saline water microbial communities from Sakinaw Lake, British Columbia, Canada - sak_2013_06_06_36m | ecosystem: Environmental > Aquatic > Non-marine Saline and Alkaline > Saline ... | reverse complement strand
CCTGGAAAACGCAGTGAAGCTGTTGGTGCAATCAACGTAACGTCCCCTACATCCGATGAACCTCCTCCTACAAAAGTTTCTTTTGGTGCCTTTAATTTCTCGATTTTAGTTGGCATTCCTTTTTCTTCCTCTCCGAGTTCTTTCTGCAAGGCTTTTGCAAATTCATTTTCTTCTTCAGTCCAGACAGGCATTCCAACAAGCTCCATATTCCTTTGTAACAATTCAGCCATGCCCTTATTTGAATGTCGTTGATGGGCAGCCGCGATAGTACGCACTTCTGCAAGTTCAGTTCCAGTTGCAAGAGCAGCACCTTTTGCACAATTTAACACTCTTTCAAACATTTCCTCAACTTTATCATCACTATTTCTTACATAATACCATACAGTGGCTTTATCTGGAACAACATTAGGAGCTTCACCGCCAGCTGTAATTACATAATGCATCCTCTCCGTATAAAATAAATGCTCTCTTAAATAATTAGTAGAAACGTTCATAATCTCAACTGCATCTAAAGCGCTTCTTCCCGCCCAAGGTGCACCAGCACTATGAGCAGTTTTGCCTTTAAAAGTAAAAAATGTTGAAATAACCGCATTTCCACTTACACCATAATCTGTGCTAAAATCACTACTGCTGTGATTATCAATAACCAAATCAACATCATTAAACAACCCGGCTTTGATCATATAGGGCCTACTAATTATTGTTTCTTCGGCAGGAGACCCGTAAACCCGAACAGTACCTTTAAAACCATATTTTAACATGGCTTCTTTAACGGCAATTGCTGCTGCAGATGCAGCTGTACACATAGTATTATGGCCACAACCATGTCCCGGAGCTCCATTAATTAATGGTTCTTGTTTTGCTAGTCTACCTTTTTGTGAAAGCATAGGCAGCGCATCAAATTCTCCGAGAATTGCAATTACAGGTTTCCCTGAACCGTAAGACGCCACAAATGCAGTTGGCATTCCTGCTACACCTCTCTCTAAAGTAAAACCTTCAGCTTCTAGTGTTGAAGCAAGTAATGCTGAAGATTTGAACTCTTGCATTCCTAATTCGGCATAAGACCATATAGCATCTGAGATTTTACCAAATTTCTCGATAATCTTATCATTGCTCAGATAATCTAATGCATAATATTTTTCCTTATTTTTCTTTAACTCAGATTTACTAGGTTGAGCATAAGACCCTAAACTGAGTAATATAAGCACAATAATTAGTAGGTTTTTCATGATAGTAGTTTAAATTTTGCAACAAGTGGCTTATTTCCTTTATTAGAAATGATATCCTTAAATTTAGAAATACTTTTCAAATAAAAAAGTGTAATTATACTAACATGAAAATATTGATGATGATCAAGTTAATTTTCTTGTTCAGATAATAATCTTTAATGAACGGCGAGAAATTTACTTAAATTTTACTTATTCATCGTCTTTGTCCAAGAATCTTTAAGTGAAACTGTTCTGTTAAAAACAAGCTTTTTCGGAGTGGAATCCAAATCAACACAGAAATAACCATTGCGTTCAAATTGGTATTTTGATTCGTGAATGGCATCCGCTAAAAAAGGTTCAACAAACCCATTAACAATTTGCAGCGAGTCTGGATTAAGATTTGATTTGAAATCTTTATCTTCTTCTGCAACGTCAGGGTTTTCATTAATAAATAAACGATCATAGAGCCTGATTTCTGCAGGAATAGCATGTGGAGCTGATAACCAATGTATCGTTCCTTTTACTTTTCGATTAAGAGGAATTCCACTTCCGCTTTTTGTATCAGGATCGTAAGTACAAAAAATTTCTGTAATTTCTCCATCTGAATTTTTTACAACTTCATTACATTTGATTACATAGGCATACCGAAGCCTAACCTCGTTTCCTGGTGCTAATCTGAAAAATTTACCGGGCGGATTTTCCATAAAATCAGTACGTTCTATAAGTAACTCACGTGAAAAATATAAAGTTCTTTTTCCTGCTGCCTCATCTTCCGGATTATTTGTAGCCTCAAGTTCTTCGACCTGACCTTCAGGAAAATTGGTCAGAGTAATTTTAACCGGATCTAAAACGGCCATAACCCGATCAGCTTTTTTATTTAAATCCTCTTTAATGCTATATTCCAGTAATGCAACATCAATAACATTATCTCTTTTAGCTACTCCGATCATGTCGGCAAAATTACGGATCGCTTCGGGAGTATAACCTCTTCTTCTTAATCCGGTAATTGTAGGCATTCGTGGGTCATCCCATCCGTTCACTAAGTTCTCTTCAACCAATTGTAATAACTTACGTTTACTCATTACGGTATAAGTCAAATTCAATCGTGCAAACTCGGTTTGCACCGGTCGATAATCTCCTTCAACAATTTGATCCAAATACCAATCATAGAGCGGTCGATGCACTTCAAATTCTAAGGTACAAATAGAATTTGTGATTCCTTCAATATAATCCGATTGTCCATGAGCAAAATCATACATGGGGTAAATGCACCATTTATCTCCGGTTCGGTGATGGTGCGCTCTTTTTATTCTATACATAGCCGGATCGCGTAATTGCATGTTTGGAGAAGCCATGTCAATTTTTGCACGTAAAATTCTTGCGCCGTCAGGAAACTCACCATTCTTCATTCGTTGAAATAAATCTAAATTTTCTTCAACACTTCTATTTCGGTAAGGACTTTCAATACCGGGCTTGGAAGGAGTTCCACGTTGAATACTTATTTCCTCAGCGGATTGATCATCAATATAAGCTTTTCCCTTTTTAATAATTACAACTGCCCAATCATATATTTGATCAAAATAATCAGATGCATAATATAATCGATCTTCCCAATCAAATCCCAACCATTTCACATCCCTCATAATCGAATCAACATACTCAACATCTTCCTTAGCGGGATTTGTATCATCAAAACGAAGATTGGTTAGTCCATTATATTTTTGAGCCAACCCAAAATTTAAGCATATCGATTTTGCATGACCAATGTGCAAATATCCGTTAGGTTCAGGAGGGAAACGAGTGTGTACTCTTCCACCATTTTTCCCTTCACTGATGTTTTTTTCGATTAACTGTTCAATAAAGTTTAAAGATACTTTCTTCTTTGATTCGTCTTCGTTAAGGTTCATATTCATTATTACAAGCTTAGCTGGCAAAAATAGTACTAAATCACTATTATTTCAACTTCTTTTAACTTTAAAATTCTGAACCTAACATACTAAAAAAATCCTGACATCTTCTTTCTAATACGATGTCAGGATTTCTGATATTTTATCTTCTTTTATATAGGGAAGTATCCTACTTCTAAATTTTATGGTACTTTATATAAGTAAAAAGATATGTGTTGAAAATGATTTTTTTAAGATTTTATCCAAAATAATTAATGAAAATACAGCGGCTAAACTTATAATGATAACAGGCGATACGTGAAAGCCTTTAAATATAGACTGAATGCTACTAAAAACGTTAAATGATAGGCTGGGAAGTTGGACGTTGTCCATACTCACTTCTCCAAATATTCCACTCATAAATGACCAATCTAAACCGAAAAGCACAAAACTAGCAGCCACAAAACCCAGCCCAATCAATAACCAATATTTGAAACTCAAAATTGGTTGATTTGCATTTTTGTTAGCAATATCCAATGTAATTCGATTCATTACACCAACTGTAAAATCAGCTGATGGTTGATCTAATGATGCTTTTGTGACCATCCTCTTTAATAGATCATCTTTTAAAAAATCCATGTTTGTCATAATTTCCTCCTTCATATCAATTCGCCTATCCTGTATTTAAGCATAACGTTTATATGCTCATAAAGTTTCTTCCTGGTGCGGTGAAGTTTAACCTTTACATTTGATACCGATAGTCCGGTAATTTCACTTATTTCTTCAATTGTTTGTTCTTCCAAATAAAACATTGTTAATAACAGATTGTCTTCTTCAGGTACTTTCTTTAAGGCCATTTCAAAATATCTTTTTTTATCATCAAGGCTTAAACCACCTGTTTCGTCCAAAATTTCGTCAAAGGTATAATTTTCAATAATATGTTCATCAATAGCCAATACCTCAAGACTCTTTTTTCTGGTTTTAGAAACAGCTGTATTAAAAGCTATTCTGTAAACCCAGGTAGAGAATTTAGCTTCTCTTTTAAATTTGTTTAATGATTGAAAAACTTTCAAAAACACGTCCTGTGCAATTTCTTCTGCATCCTCCCTGCTTTTTAAGATACGGTTTGCGATTGTGAATACCATTGCTTTATGTCGATTGATCAATTCGGCAAAAGCTGCGTTATCACCGCCTAAAACTTTGTCTATATAAAACAGGTCTTTCTCCATATCTGCTATTTTGACGCCAAGAATTTAATAAAGTTACAAAATTTTATAATTAACGAATTTGATTTAGGTTTGTTCTTTAAATTACATCTTAATTATATGTATGTAATAATAATATTTTATAAATCAATCTGTTTTAAGTAACTATTTTTGAATTTTTGTAACCCAAGAAAATATCCTGCGTCATATGAGTAGAAAACGCATTGTTTAACTAAAAAATTAAAGTCATGAGCGAACAAATTGGAGCAGCATTTATTCTCACGGTAATATTCGGGTTTATATTCGCCATCGTTTATTTGGGAATACGCAGAAAAGAAAGAATGGCATTATTAGAAAAAGGGGTGGATGCCTCATTTTTCATCTCCAAAAAAACAAGTTCAACAACCCTAAAATTTGGGATGTTGTTTGTAGGAGTTGCCATCGGTATTTTATTAGGGAATATCCTTGAATATACCACACCCTTAGATGAAGAAGTAGCTTACTTTTCAATGATCTTCCTATTCGGTGGATCAGGATTAATAATCAACTATTTCATAGAGAAGAAAAACGAAGAAAAGTAGTGAAACTGCAGAATTAAGTAAGTAGGAGGCCTTATAGCCTCCTTTTTTATGCTTTTAAGGGGAATTCATGAATTACATTATATATCGGACCCGTTCGCTCTAATACGCTTTCATAAAGATAAATTTTGTTTAACTCAACTTTTTGAAATGTTAAGTTCCGATGTTTTTGTATAATTTCCTGAAACAATATTCTATCCTTTAATTGCTTTATTCTACCTAAAGTTAAATGTGGTACAAAATTCTGACGATCATTGACATATCCAATCTTTTCAAGATTCATTTTAACTTCATTTTCAAATTCTTTTAGCTTTTTATTATTTGATATCCCCGCCCATACCAACTTTGGTTGATAACTGCTGCCAAAAACCCCTATTTTTTCAATATTGAATTCAAATACTTTCTTTGAAATTAAAACATCCTCAAGGTTTAAAATGATTGATTTAATCTTCTCTGAATGTGTTTCTCCGAAAAATTTTAGCGTTAGGTGCATATTGTTTAGGCTCACCCATTTAATACTTTCATTTCTTAAATCATTCTTCAATTGTTCGAGTGATCTTACAAAATTAGTTTGGGGTTGAATTTCAATTGCTAGAAATATGCGTTTTGATTTTAGCATATATTTATACATTTAATATATTGCATATTTAAATATTTGTATTTTTGCAAATACAATAAATCTGATCCTTTAATTTATAAATTTACAATAATGACCAACACAAAAAAGAAATTTAGCTGGCGAGCATTTATCAGTTTCGGATTAACATACGCTTTCATCATCATATTCTTCACCGGAATCATTCTATATCTTTCCCCTGCAGGAAGAATTGCTAATTGGGTAAATTGGAAACTAATTGGATTTACAAAAGCAGAGTGGCAAGCCATTCATACTAATTTTTCTTATCTTTTCGTAATTCTTTCCGTCTTTCACTTGTTTACGGTAAACTGGAAGACCTTTTGGTCTTATTTAAAAAGTAAAACTCAAACAGGCTTAAACAAAAAACGCGAATTCTTTATTTCCACCTTTTTAACAATTGCAATATTTTTGGGAATAATCCTTTCAATACCCCCGTTTAGTTCTGTAATGGATTTGGGTAGCTATTTAACAGCTTCATGGGAAAACAAAGAAACAGAGCCGCCAATTCCTCATGCTGAATTGCTAACCCTGACAGAGTTAGCTATTCGATTAGACAATACCCCTATTGAAAAAATTGAAGAAAAACTTACAGCCAATAAAATAATATTTGAGAATATAAATCAAACATTGGCGGAAATTGCTGCAACAAATAAGATTACACCAAATGAGCTTTATAATATTATCAACAAAAAATCATCAGCAGGAATGCCAGGTTCAGGAATGGGTAAAAAAACCCTTGCAGATATCGCCTTCGAAAACAATAAGGATGTTGATGAATTAATTAAATTATTAAAGGATAAAAATATTATTGCGACAAAAGACCAGACTTTGAAAGATGTAGCAGAAAAGTATGATATGGCTGCAAAAGATATTCATGAGATCATTCTTTCAACTAAGTAGTAAGCTTGATTCAAGATATATTTTCACCGTATTGATATTATGAAAATTTATCCTAAATTTGCATGCAAGTTGGGGCATTAGCTCAGTTGGCTAGAGCGTTTGACTGGCAGGACTAAAAAGATATTTCCACTCATTTCCACCAGACTATCATTCACGATATTACAATTAGAATTAGTTTGATTTTTCCTAGATACTACATCCATTTTCCTTTTATCAGGCCGAATTACTGGAAATTATTCTCCTAATAATTAAAAACATAATTTTAGTACCTTGGCTAATACTTTTCTTTTAATTTTTAGTTGGTATAGGAAAAGCAGGATTTAAATAAAAGGGGGCATCCACAGCTACAGTTGTTTGAATATGTACCACTACTTATAAGAGAAATATATAAAATGTTTATACACATACGTTGTTGGTAATGAAACGCATTATTTATTTTTTCTACCCCATTAACTACAAAAACACTATTTGGTTGATTGGTGCAGGAAGAAGTGGAACTACCTGGGTATCATCTCTTATTAATTATAGAAATTCTTATAGAGAATTATTTGAACCGTTCCATACTAAAATTCCTGAGATGTACTTGATGGGGTTTAAAAAAAATCTTTTTCTGAACGAAGAAGGAAAAAGAAGATGGTTGAGATTTTTAATAAAAAAAGTTTTACAAGGTAAATTCTATCATCCAAGAGTAGAGCGTTCTAATAAATTCATAAACTTTTATGGAAATGATTTTTTATTAGTAAAAGACATTTTTGTGAATTTAATAGCATATGAAGTCTGCACTAACAATAGCAAGGTAAAACCTATTCTACTAATAAGAAATCCCTTTGCAGTGGCTTTATCTGTAAGAGAAAGAAAAAATTGGAGTTGGATGACAGATCCTAAAGAATTTTTATTACAAAAAGAATTATTTGAAAATTATTTGAAACCATTTAACGAAATAATACTAGATATATCAGCTAATGGTAGCTATCTTGATAAACAAATACTGATCTGGTCAATAATAAACTATATACCACTATTACAATTTACTGAAAAGAAACTTCTCGTAACCTTTTATGAAGATTGGTTGCTAAACCCCGAACAAGAATTAAAAAAGGTTCAGAATTATCTAAATATCCCAATAGTTTCTTCAGTAGATATTAAGAATTCGAAGAAATTCAAAGAGAGTTCAAGAACGTCTTCTAAAAAAGAATTTGAAATATCAAGCTGGAATAAAAAAATTTCAATTGATGAAATCAAGTCAGGAATGAAAATATTAAAAAAATTTGGTTTGGAGAATTTATATGACGAATTCTCAAGGCCTAATCATGATTTAATTCAACAAATCCTTTTGAATAAAACTAAAATGAATAACGCTAGATAAATCGCATTAAAACGCGATTTATTTAGCGTTGTGTTCAATTAAATTGAAAAATATAATGCAGGCTATGTCTTTGGGTTCATTAACAAATGTGTGACATAACCAACTCACAACTATTAAAATTCAGGCTTTTATAAAACGAAGAACTGAATATCAAAAATTTTAAAATTCATTCGATAAAAAACTTTTATATTTGAATTAATTAACAAAACACTCCCTTAGTAAAAGTCCAAATTAGTTTGAAGACTTACAGTAAGTATAAAAGGATAAGATTAGATGAATAATAGAAAAAATATTGTAATCATTGAATTTGACTACCATGCAGAGGTGTTAATTAATTCATTATTAATTTTTCAAACGCTACCTTACAATATTATATTATTTACAAAATCTTCTATTTGGAATGAACTTAACAGTGTTAGAAAGTGGGGTGAAATAACTGTTTTTGAAGCCCCAAATAAAAGAGCAGTAAGGAAGCTAATTTCGAATAATATTGAGACTATTAATGATTCCAATTTAATCTTATTTAACACGATTGCTTCAAATTTTAAATTCTTTTCTTCTATTCAGTTCAATCCACCTGTAGTTTTAAGAATCCATAATGCCAACACCTTCTTTAATCCAATCAAAAGCATTAACCCCAAATTTTCTACGTTTTATATTTGGAAAGACCTTTCTTATTTAATTATTCATGGATTGTTTAAGCGTGAGATGTTTTATCGGGCTAAATTCTCAAGAAATAATGTTGATTATTTTTTATTACCAAGTCAAAAGATGAAAGATTATGTATTGAATAAAAATTATGTCAAACCTGAAAAGTTACTTCCTGCTACTCCTTATGTTTTTTTAAAGGGAAGTGGAAGTAATGAAGGATCTAAATCAGAAGTAAACATTGTAATTATTGGAAATATAGATAAAAGAAGAAGAGATTATCTTGAAGTTTTGAGTGCTTTTAAAAGCATAACTTCGCAGTTAAATACTAAGACAACAATAACCTTATTAGGTCGGCCGTTCGGACAATACGGCAGAACTATGGTTAATGCTTTTACGAAACTGCAAACAAAGTTCTTTGCTGTTAATTCTTTTGATGCTTTTGTACCCCAGATTTTATTTGAGGAAACGATTAAGAAAACAGACTTTTTAATAGTGCCAACAGTTAAAGAATCTCGATACAAACTTTACAAAGAACTTTATGGTTATACAAAAATATCCGGTGGTATTAATGATATGGTAGTCTATAGAAAACCAGCATTAATTCCCTCTTTTTATCCTATTGATAAGTGCTTAATACCACATGTAGCCAGATACAGTTCTGAAAATGAGTTATCCTTATTGCTTTTAAGTTGGATAGAGAACCGAAAGTTTAAAGATCATACTATGTCATCTGAAATTAAAGAATTTTGTTTTGAATATATCGCAAAAAAAACCAATCGTATTTTTAAGGATATTATGGATACTTAATTTCAGTCATTTAAAATATTGCTCAGCAAAATAAATATGATGAACAATCCAAAAATTTCAATAATTGTACCCGTTTATAATAGAGCAAAATATATAACCCGCTGTCTTGATTCGATTTTAAACCAATCATTGAGAGATATAGAAATATTGGTTTTCGATGATTGTTCAACAGATAATTCTGTAGAAATTATTCAGCAATATTTGGGAACGAATAATCAGCTTATTTTTATTCAAAATAAAAAGAATATTGGACTCGGAAATATTCGGAATAAAGGTGTTGAATTGGCTCAAGGCAAATATATAATGTTTGTGGACAGCGATGATTGGATAGCTAGTGAAGCATGTGAAATTTTGTATGAAGTTGCAGAAAATAACTCACTTGAAATTCTTATCGGAAATCGTATTCTTACAAATGGCGAAGAAATGAAAATTAGTACAGAGGTCTTAAACAAGAACCCAACTATTTATGATGGACATGCATATTTGATAAATAATAAATTAAATGAGAATGTTTGGGATAAATTTTGGCTAAGAAGTTTTATAATAATGAATAATATAAAAAATACCGAAGGTCGGTATTATGAAGATGTTCAGATGACTTATGATGGTCTTCTTGCCGCTAATAGAGTCGCAAAGATAGATTACCTATTTTATTTTTCTTTCATTGGAAATTCGGATTCAATAACAAGAATGCCACGAACATTAAAGCACTTGTACGATCGACAATGGCTTATATCACATTTAAGGAGCAAAATTAAATTGTACAATGGAACTAAGGTTGAAGTTGTTTTAAAAAGGCTATTAGCCTCTGTTCTTTTCCCAGCATTAGCTGATATTAGGAAGTACAATGGTGAAGATAAAGAAGCTGTTAGAAATTTCCTAAAAAGGATTAATGAAGCGAAAGCAATCACTGGATTTGCTATGCTTGAAGTCAAATCGGTTTTTATTTTAAAGAGGCTTTTTATTTTTATTGCCCCCATTATTTATTTGAGAATTTCTAGAATGTACGATTCTCTCAAAAGGAAGAACAATTATTAGTCTTATAATTTTTGTGCAATTAATTCTGGGGTTTTGATAAATTAGAAATAATGTTAATTAAAGTTTATGGATAAACCAAAGGTTTCAGTTATTGTGCCTGTATATAATACAGCACAATATTTAAATCGTTGTCTGGATTCTATAATTAATCAATCTTTAGATGAGATAGAAATATTGGTTTTTGATGATTACTCAACTGATGAATCAGTTAATATAATACATGGTTTTCTGAAGAAATCGAATAAAATTGTATTTATACAAAATGATGAAAATGTTGGGCTTGGAGCGATAAGGAATTTAGGAGTTCAAAGAGCTAATGGAAAATACATCATGTTTGTTGATAGTGATGATTGGATAGATATTAATGCATGTGAGACTTTATATCAGATAGCGGAAAAAAACGAACTTGAAATTATTGTTGGAAAATATCAGGAGAATTTCGGCGAAAAGCCTCAAAAGTTGGAATACAACTTAAATACTGAAATTGAAATTAATAATGGAGAAACTTTTATTAAGCAATATGAATTTACATCTTATGTATGGGATAAGTTTTGGTTAAAAGAACACCTTATTGCGCATAATTTAAAAAATGAAGAAGGTAGGTATTGTGAAGATGTTTCATTTACCTTAGTTGCACTGTTATTGGCAAAGCGCATTGCAAGTATCGAATACCGGTTTATTTATTATTATATTCCAAATCCTACTTCGATGTCAAGAATGGTACCTACGGATAAACACTTGAGGGATCGTTTATGGGCATTGTCATATCTTATGGAGAAAATTGATTTTTATGATGATAAGGAAATTATACGTGCCATTCAAAGGATGTTGGCAATACATATTCGGGGTGGACTTTCAATTCTAAGGAGATATAAGGGAAATGACAAAGGTTTAAGAGACAAATTATTAAATCACATTAAGCTTGCAGTATCAAAGTCAGAAACAGCAATACTAAAAGTTAAACAAATTCCATTTTTAAAGAGGCTATTAATTTATTTATCTCCTCGTCTATATCTTAAAATTTATGGGAGCTATAATTGTTTAAAAGCATTAATAAAGAGTTTTAGGCAACTTTAATGATATTAATTTATAATTAGATTGATTGAAAATTATTGGATAAATATGTTTAGTTATTATAAAATTAGAAGAGGCATTAAAGAAGGATACTTATTGGAAATTATCAATAGACGTTTGAATCGATTATGGTTAAAGTTATTTCATAACAACATTTATAATTATAATAGATTGATTTCTGAGGGTAATTATGAACAAGCATTCGAAATTGGTGAAAAAGAATTGATTAAGTATAAAGACGATATTTTTTTAACAAAAAAAAATGCTTTTTTAGCCCATCGTTCCGGAAATCATGAATATGCTGAAGTTTTAATGAAAAAAGCACTCATTTTGTTTTTGAATTCAGATTTAAATAAATTAATACAATTATCGAGATTAGGGTTACCTGCTAATTGTCGATATGAATCGAAATTTAAATACTTAGGTGGGAATATTAATTTTGGTTTTATAGTTCACAATAAAGAATCTGCTAATGATCCTTCAAATAACTATTTAACTAAAATAATGGATAGTTCTGGTAAAAGGAAATCAATAAATAAAGAAATATATTTTTATCTGAATATATATAAAAAATATCCAATACTTAGTACAATAAGTCCTAATATTTTAAATTCTACAGAAATAGCTGATTCAAAATATTCATTATTAACAGTTGAAATGCTAGAAGGGAAACGACCTTCTAATAATGATATTTCAGAAATCTTAAAAATAAATAGCAGCATTGAAACTATAAGTTACAATGAAGCTCTTCCTTTAATTGAGGCATTTGGCTCAAGTTTAGATACTCAGAGGCTTGCAGCCAGTGAATTACATTCTGAAATAATGAATAGACATATTTTCTCTGAGATGAAATACTTGCTGAATAAGACCAAAAAAGATCATAACGAATTGATGGAAATAATTAAGAATCTTGAGAGAATCATAATTTCAAAAAAACTTTATAGAAATATAATTCCGGAAATCCATTATTCTTTTTGCCACAATGATTTTCATAAAAATAATATTATTTCAGACCATGAAAGTGATAAGAAATGGGTAATAATAGATTGGAATACATATGGCGTTGCGCTTAGAGGTTG
>Ga0268283_1001297_pt1 | contig 12434 bp, 9 predicted proteins | sample saktaG_13_FD_190140 | JGI IMG/M metagenome (GOLD analysis project Ga0268283, IMG submission 190140) | Saline water microbial communities from Sakinaw Lake, British Columbia, Canada - sak_2013_06_06_36m | ecosystem: Environmental > Aquatic > Non-marine Saline and Alkaline > Saline ... | reverse complement strand
TCATCAAATACCATTTTACATTTGCTTGCCATCGCCAATGAAGCCAAGGTGAATTTTACGATGAAAGATGTGGATGAACTATCACGACAAATTCCGGTATTGTGTAAAGTCGCACCAAGTTCGAGTTATCATGTTGAGGATGTAAACAGAGCTGGAGGTGTAATGCGCATTCTTGCTGAGCTAAATCGAAATAATTTGTTGGATACATCTGTAAACAATGTTTCATTTTCGACCTTAAGTCAGACTTTAAATGAGATGGACATAAAAGGTGACAATCAGGATAATCAAAAACAAAAGATTTACAAATCTGCACCTGCCGGCATTCCAAATCTTGTAATGGGTTCACAAAAAAACTTCTATAAAGAATTTGATTTGGACGATAAGAATGGTTGTGTAAGATCTGTTGAATATGCTTATAGTAAAGACGGCGGTTTAGCTGTATTGTTTGGCAATCTTGCAGAAGATGGTTGTATCGTAAAAACCGCTGGAGTAGATGCTTCTGCTTTGAGATTTAATGGTAAAGCCAGGGTTTTTGAATCTCAGGATAGTGCCTGTGATGGAATTCTGGACGGAACAGTAAAACCGGGTGATGTTGTAATTATCAGATATGAAGGGCCAAAAGGAGGTCCCGGTATGCAGGAGATGCTTTATCCTACATCTTACTTAAAATCGAAAAAATTAGATAAATCTTGTGCTTTGCTTACCGATGGAAGATTTTCAGGAGGAACATCCGGTTTGTCAATAGGTCATGTTTCACCTGAAGCCGCTACAGGCGGAGTAATTGCATTAGTTGAAAATGGCGATGCTATCGAAATTAATATTCCTGAAAGAAGCATAAATCTAATGGTTGATCCCGATACTCTTGCTCAACGGAAAATTAAGCTAGAATCAAAAAATAATGGAGCATACCTCCCCGAAAACAGGGAAAGGGACATTAGCCAGGCTTTAAAAATTTATGCGGCTCATGTTTCATCAGCGGATAAGGGTGCGATCAGAATACTTTAAATCAAGAATTTTCAATACTAAACCAGGTAATTAAAACTTAATAAAACTTGAAATGGAAACAATCACACTTGATAATAAGACAACTAAAAATAAAACCAGTAAGCGTGTTAGTGGATCAGATGCATTAATACTTTCTTTGATTGCTGAAAATGTTAAGACAATCTTTGGCTATCCGGGAGGGGCAATCATGCCTGTTTACGATAAGTTGATGGATTATGAAGATCAGATTCATCATATTTTAACCCGACATGAGCAAGGAGCAATTCATGCAGCACAGGGTTTTGCCAGAGTAAGTGGAGAAGTTGGAGTTTGCCTCGCAACCTCTGGCCCGGGCGCTACAAATTTAATAACCGGTATTGCGGATGCTTTTATGGATTCAACACCACTTGTATGTTTTACTGGACAGGTATATTCTCATCTTTTAGGAACGGATGCATTTCAGGAGACTGATGTGGTTGGTGTTTCAATGCCGGTAACCAAATGGAATTTTCAGGTAACCAGTGCAGAGGAAATAGCTCCCGCAGTTGCAAAAGCTTTTTACATAGCCCGATCTGGTCGCCCGGGTCCTGTATTGATTGATATTACGAAAGATGCCATGTTTGCTGAAGTTGATTTTTGTTACGAAAAATGCACCAATATCAGAAGTTATATTCCCGTTCCGGAGACAAAAGATGTCAGAATTCAGCAAGCTGTTGAACTAATTGATAATGCCAAAAGGCCACTTGCTTTGGTTGGACAGGGGGTTGTTTTAAGTGGAGCTGAACAGGAATTAAAGGAGTTTGTTGAAAAAACAGGAATCCCGGTTGCCAGTACTCTGTTGGGGCTATCAGCGCTTCCCAACAGTCATGAACTTTATACCGGTATGCTTGGGATGCATGGTAATGCAGCTCCTAATATCAAAACAAACGAAGCCGATTTGATCATTGCACTTGGAATGCGCTTCGATGATCGGGTTACGGGTAAGGTAAGTGCTTATGCACCAAATGCCAAAAAGATCCATTTTGAAATTGATAAATCTGAAGTTCATAAAATTATAAAAGTAGATGTTACTATATTGGGTGATGTTAAAGATACGTTGGCAAGAGTTACAAAATTGGTTAGCCCCAATGCACATGTTGTATGGCGCAATAGTTTCAAATTTATCGACGATCAGGAAACAAGTCGGGTTATTCAGAAAGAACTTAATCCTGAAACCGGCCAAATTAGCATGGGTGAAGTTTTACGCCATTTAAATGAAATTACAGAAGGAGAAGCAGTAATTGTAACTGATGTTGGCCAGCACCAAATGGTAGCTTCAAGATATTATAAATTCAAGAATAAAAGAAGTTTTATAACCTCAGGTGGGCTGGGTACGATGGGATACGGTTTACCTGCTGCCATGGGAGCTCAAATTGCTGCACCTCATCGAAAAGTCGTTTCTATCTCTGGAGACGGTGGATTTCAAATGACGATGCAAGAACTTGGCACCATTGCTTTTAATAAAGTTCCTGTTAAAATGATTGTACTTAACAATGATTATCTGGGAATGGTTCGGCAATGGCAGGAATTGTTTTTTGATAAGCGATATTCTTCTACTTCAATAACAAGTCCTGACTTCGTGAAGCTTGCTGCATCTTACGGAATTGATGGACAAAAAGTAACTGACAGAAAAGATTTACATGCTGCAATTCAAAAAATGATGGATAGTACAGAACCTTTCATTTTAGAAGTAGCAGTTGAAGCAAAAGGTAATGTTTATCCAATGATCCCAACAGGTTCTGCAGTGAATGAGATTGTTTTTGGCGATGAATAATAATATAAAAATGATTTTAATAAAATAATTATGATAGAGGAATTTACAATAACCGTGTTTTCTGAAAACAGCATTGGTATTTTAAACAGAATTACGATCAATTTCACTAAGCGGAAATTGAATATTGATAGTTTAACCGTTTCTGAATCTGCAATCAAAGGGGTTTACAAGTTTACCATTGTTGTGAAATGCGCTTTAGCAACGGTCGAAAACCTTGTTAAGCAGCTCGATAAACAGATTGAAATTATACGGACATTCTTTTTGCGCGAAAATGAGGTTTTGCATCAGGAAATGGCCATGTACAAAATCGAAACTTCCACTTTTTTGGAATCCAATCAAGTGGAAGGAATTATCCGTAAACACAATGCCCGGATTTTGGAAGTTACTAAAGAATATACTGCAATTGAAAAAACTGGTCATAAGCATGAAACACAGGAACTTTTTGAGGAACTTAAACCTTTTGGCGTTTTGCAATTTGTGCGATCGGGCAGAGTTGCAATAACTCGACTAAAAAAAGAGCTCTTGAGTGAATATCTTGAAAAACTTGAAAAGCGTGAAATGAGCGAAGAAAACTAATTTAATCAATATAATTCTCCGAAGCTCTGCTTCGGGGTTTCCTCATATTCTCTCCTGAACAGGGGAGATGTCAGTCGCAAGACTGACAGAGGGGTAAAATAATCACAAATAATTAAAAAAATAATAAAATGGCAAAAATGAAATTTGGCGAAGTTGAAGAAAGCCTCGTAACAAGAGAAGAATTCCCTTTGAGTAAAGCAAAAGAAGTATTGAAAAATGAAGTAATTGCAGTTATCGGTTACGGTGTTCAGGGACCGGGACAAGCATTAAACCTAAAAGATAATGGATTTAACGTGATCGTTGGTCAACGGAAAGATTCAAAAACATGGGATAAAGCAGTTAAGGATGGTTGGACACCGGGCAAAGATTTGTTTGGAATCGAGGAAGCGTGTGAACGTGGCACCATCATCCAATACCTGCTTTCAGATGCAGGTCAGATAGCACTTTGGCCGACTGTTAAATCACATCTGACAACTGGTAAAGCATTGTATTTTTCTCACGGCTTTGGGGTTACTTACAGTGAGCAAACAGGAATTGTTCCTCCAGCCGATGTTGATGTAATCCTCATTGCTCCTAAAGGTTCAGGTACCAGTTTGCGTCGTATGTTTTTAGAAGGCAGAGGTTTGAATGCCAGTTATGCCATTAATCAGGATGCTACAGGAAAAGCTTTAGATCGAGTATCTGCACTTGGAATTGGTGTTGGTGCAGGATATTTATTTCAAACCACTTTCAAAAAAGAAGTGTACTCTGATTTGACAGGTGAAAGAGGAACCTTGATGGGAGCAATCCAGGGGATATTTGCTGCTCAGTTCGAAACATTACGTGAAAACGGACACTCTCCTTCAGAGGCATTTAACGAAACCGTTGAAGAATTAACTCAAAGTTTAATGCCACTTGTGGCAGAAAATGGAATGGATTGGATGTATGCCAATTGCTCAACTACTGCACAACGTGGTGCATTGGATTGGTGGAAGAAATTCAGGGATGCAACAAAGCCTGTTTTTAGTCAATTGTACAAAGAAGTTTCTTCAGCCAACGAAGCAAGGGTTGTAATTGAAGCCAACAGTAAATCTGATTACCGTGCAAAACTCGATGCCGAACTCAACGAACTCAAGAATAGTGAAATGTGGAGAGTAGGCTCAGTGGTGCGTGGATTGCGTCCTGAGAATAATTAATCTGTAAAATATAATCAGGAATTCTAAAATACTTTTATAATGGACAATAAATTATACATTTTTGATACAACCTTGAGAGATGGAGAACAAGTCCCGGGGTGCCAGTTAAACACAGTTGAAAAGATTGAAGTTGCAAAGGCGCTCGAGGTACTTGGTGTAGATATCATCGAAGCCGGTTTTCCGATTTCAAGCCCGGGCGATTTTAATTCAGTAATGGAAATTTCGAAGGCTGTTACTTGGCCAACCATTTGTGCACTCTCCAGGGCAGTTGAAAAAGATATTGAGGTTGCTGCCGATGCCTTAAAGTATGCCAAGCGGAAACGAATTCATACAGGAATAGGGACATCTTTCTATCACATCAATTATAAATTAAAATCAAATCAGGATGAAATTATCGAGCGTGCGATAGCTGCGGTTAAATATGCCAAAAGTTTTGTTGAAGATGTCGAATTTTATTGTGAAGATGCCGGAAGAACCGAAAATGAATATCTGGCTAAAGTCGTCGAAGCCGTTATCAAGGCAGGTGCGACCGTCGTAAATATCCCTGATACCACCGGTTATTGTTTGCCAAATCAATATGGTGAAAAAATCAAATATTTATTTGAAAATGTAAATGGGATTCATCGGGCCGTAATTTCTACGCATTGTCATAATGACTTGGGATTGGCTACAGCAAACACGGTTGCGGGTATTGAAAATGGAGCCCGGCAGGTAGAGGTAACCATTAATGGAATTGGTGAAAGAGCAGGCAATACCTCACTTGAAGAAATAGCCATGATTCTGAAAAGTCATAAAACGTTGAATGTTGAGTGCAATATCAACACCAAGAAGATTTATAAAACCAGTCGCATGGTTTCTAGTTTGATGAATATGCCGGTTCAACCGAATAAAGCAATAGTCGGACGTAATGCCTTTGCTCACTCAAGCGGAATTCATCAGGATGGAGTGCTTAAAAATCGTGAAAATTATGAAATCATCGATCCGGCTGACGTTGGGATTAATGAATCATCCATGGTTTTAACGGCTCGAAGTGGTAGAGCAGCATTGAAAAATAGATTGGAAATATTAGGTTTTAAGCTAACCAAAGAGAAACTTGATCAGGTTTATGATGAGTTTTTGACCTTGGCCGACAAGAAAAAAGACATCAACGATGATGATTTGGCGATGTTGATTGGCGATGTTCGGAAAGAGGAGCGAAGAATAAAACTGGATTTCCTACAGGTGATAACTGGAAAGAATTTAGTACCCATGGCAACCATTCGATTGGATATTGCCGGAGAAAAATTTGCTGCTACCGAATCAGGTAATGGTCCGGTTGATGCTGCTATAAAATCTATCAAAAGCATCATTCACCGAAAAACCAAGCTTCAGGAATTTTTAATTCAGGCTATCACACGCGGAAGTGATGATATCGGAAAAGTGCATATGCAGGTATTGCATGAAGGCCAAATATATTACGGATTTGCAGCCAATACGGATATCATTACTGCTTCTGTTGAAGCCTATTTGGATGCCATTAACAAAATGAGCCCAAACGGCAGAAAAGTTAATGAAGAAAAAGAAGTAGCAAGTATGAACGAAAAATAATTTTACTAAAGTGGAATACACAACATTATTTGATAAAATTTGGGATACGCATATTGTCCGTAAAATTGAAGATGGACCTAATGTGCTTTACATCGACAGGCATTATATTCATGAGGTCACGAGTCCGGTTGCTTTCGGAAATCTGGAAAAAAGAGGTTTGAAAGTCCTGAGACCTGAAAAAACGGTTGCCACTATGGATCATAATATCCCTACGCTCGATCAGCATCTCCCGATTAAGGATTTGTTATCGAGAGCTCAGGTGCAACAACTCGAAAAAAACTGTAAGAATCATAACATTGAATTGTTTGATTTGAAGCATGAGAATCTTGGAATCGTGCATGTAATCGGGCCGGAACTTGGATTGACTTTACCGGGAATGACGATTGTTTGTGGCGATAGCCATACTTCAACGCATGGCGCACTTGGTGCGGTTGCATTCGGGATTGGTACCAGTGAAGTTGAAATGGTTTTTGGAAGCCAATGCATTATGCAAACAAAGCCAAGACGAATGCTGATTTCAATTAATGGTAAGATGAACAAAGCAGTTACCTCAAAAGATCTCATTCTTTATATCATCTCGCAAATCAGCAGTAGTGGAGGTACAGGATATTTTATTGAGTTTGCCGGTGATACGATTCGTAATTTAAGCATGGAAGCACGAATGAGTTTGTGCAACATGAGCATTGAATGTGGCGCAAGGGGAGGCTTAATTGCACCTGATCAGGTAACTTTCGATTACCTTAAAGGAAGAGAAAATTCACCAAAAGGTGAGGATTGGGAAAAAGCAGTGAAGGAATGGTCGATGCTAAAAACAGATGATAATGCGGTTTTCGATAAAGAATACCATTATGACGCTGCCGATATTTTACCCATGATCACCTACGGGACAAATCCTGGAATGGGAATAAGAATAACTGATCGGATTCCGGAAAATATTACCGATGATAGTTTTAACAATGCTCTTAAATACATGGGTTTTGAAAAAGGACAAACAATTCTTGGGAAAGCTGTCGATTACGTTTTTGTAGGTAGTTGCACAAACGGAAGAATTGAGGATTTAAGGATGTTTGCTGAATTGGTCAAAGGTCGAAGGAAAGCAGAAAATATCACTGCGTGGATTGTCCCCGGATCAAAAGCGGTAGAAAAACAGGCTCAAAAAGAAGGACTCGTAGAAATCCTTGAAGCAGCGGGATTCAGTTTGCGCCAACCCGGATGTTCAGCCTGTTTGGCAATGAATGATGATAAAATCCCTTCCGGTAAATATTCGGTTTCAACTTCTAATCGGAATTTCGAAGGCAGGCAGGGGCCTGGTGCCAGAACTTTGCTCGCAAGCCCATTAGTTGCAGCAGCAGCAGCAGTAACGGGTGTAATTACTAATCCAGCCGACTTATTTTAATTTCAAATCAAATATTATAAAATTTAAAACAATGAGTTTCGAGAAATTTAAAAACTTAAAATCGACTGCAGTTCCGTTACCAATTGAAAATATTGATACGGATCAAATAATTCCTGCCCGATTTTTAAAAGCTGTTGAACGGAAAGGTTTTGGTGATAATCTTTTCCGCGATTGGCGGTACGAAAAATCAAATGATAAAAATGTATCATTTGTCTTAAATGATGAAAAATATTCAGGCAGTATTTTATTGGCTGGAAGGAATTTTGGATGTGGATCAAGCCGTGAACATGCAGCCTGGGCGATTTATGATTATGGGTTCAGGGTTGTAGTATCAAGTTATTTTGCAGATATATTTAAAAATAATGCCCTAAATAATGGATTGCTTCCAATACAGGTTACTTCTGAAGAACTTGAATTGTTGATGCAGACTGTTAATGCCGATCCAAATAAAGTAATTGAGATCAATCTGGAAGATCAGTCAATAGTGGTTCCTGAAAGTGATTTTGAATTATCCTTTGAAATTAACTCTTATAAAAAGGAATGTATTCTTAATGGATACGATGATTTTTCATACTTGCAAAATATGTTAAGCGATATTGAAAAATATGAACAGGATAGGGTAGCTACTTTTTAGTTATGAGTTATGTGTTATTAGTTATGAGTTATGTGTTATTAGTTATGAGTTATGTGTTATTAGTTATGAGTTATGTGTTATTAGTTATGGATGATGTTTAATTACTAATATCTACTGACTACTGACTACTGACTACTGACTACTGACTACTTCATCTTAAATACTAAAAAATAATTAATTGCTAAAAGCTAATGGCCAATCGCCAAAAGCCAAAAGCCAACAGCCAATAAAAAAAATATGAACAATTTAATACAGATAATGGATACTACTCTTCGCGATGGCGAACAAACGACAGGGGTATCTTTTAATGACTCTGAAAAGCTCAGCGTAACCAGATTATTGCTTCAGGATCTGAAGGTTGATAGAGTCGAGATTGCTTCTGCAAGAGTATCAAATGGGGAATTTAATGCGGTGAAGCGTATAACCGAATGGGCACAAAAGGATGGATTCATTGATAAAATTGAAATATTGGGATTTGTGGATGGAATGGAATCTTTAAATTGGATCAATGAAGCAGGCGGTCGGGTTGTTAATTTACTTTGCAAAGGTTCATTGAAACATCTGGTTGGCCAGCTCAGGAAAACACCAGAACAGCATTTCTCCGAAATTAAAAAATTTACAGAGAATGCTTCAAAGATGGGTATCAAGGTGAACATTTATCTGGAAGACTGGTCGAATGGAATGAGGAATTCTCAGGATTACGTTTTTGATATGATGGATCATTTATGCAAAGCCAAAATTGACCGTTACATGCTACCTGATACCTTAGGAATCCTGAATCCTGAAGAAACTTATTCATTTTGCAAACTAATGATTGATCGTTATCCTAACTTGAATTTTGATTTTCATGCACACAACGATTACGATTTGGCTGTTGCTAATGTGGTTGGTGCATTACGTGCCGGAATCCGCTGTTTCCACACAACTGTCAATGGCTTGGGTGAGCGGGCTGGTAATGCGCCACTTTCAAGTGTAATAGCTGTTGTGCGAGATCAATTGAAAATGAATACATCGGTTGATGAAAAAAAACTGAATAAAATTAGCCGATTAGTTGAAACATTCTCCGGGATTCGAATTCCGGCGAACAAACCCTTGATCGGAGAGTATGTTTTTACCCAATGTAGTGGTGTTCATGCCGATGGAGATAATAAAGATAAGCTTTATCAAAATGATTTAATTCCTGAACGTTTTGGAAGGCAAACCAGTTATGCACTAGGCAAGACTTCGGGTAAATCAAATATTACTATGAATTTAGAAACACTAGGTTTAAGCCTTGATCCAGAATCATTGAAAAAAGTTACACAAAAGGTGATTGAATTGGGCGATAGTAAAGAAACAGTAACTATTGACGATTTACCATTTATAGTTGCTGATATATTGAAAAGCAAATCAATTTCGAATCGGATTAAAATTCAATATTATGTTATTTCGCTTTCAAAAGGGTTAAAGCCTTCAGCTTCCATCAAAATTGATATTGATGATGAAAACTATCAGGCTAACTCTGAAGGAGACGGTCAATACGATGCTTTTATGAATGCGCTTAAGAAAATCTATTTAAAATTGAACAAACCTTTTCCTCAATTGTTGGATTATTCTGTTTCAATTCCTCCTGGAGGAAGAACAGATGCTTTAGTTGAAACTGTTATTACATGGCGTTTAAATCGTGAATTTAAAACCAGAGGTTTGGAGACTGATCAAACAACCGCTGCAATAGTAGCAACCGAAAAAATGCTGAATGTGATTGAGAATGATTATCGATAGAATAAGAAGATGGAATACAGAATACAGAATACAGAATGTAAAAGTTAGTATTAAGTATTTAAATTCATGAGTCACGAAAAAAAATTAATCAATATAAAGAATTTAGAAAATATGAATTTAAAAATAGCGGTCTTACCCGGCGATGGAATTGGACCTGAAATTATTGAACAAGCCATAAAAGTTATTAAGGCAATTGCGGAGAAATTTAATCATGAAATAAGTTTTACATATGGGTTAGTTGGAGCAGCGGCAATAGATCAATGCGGAAATCCTTATCCCGAAGAAACGCATCAATTATGCTTGAATTCAGATGCCATACTTTTTGGAGCCATTGGAGATCCAAAATATGATAATAATCCCAAAGCCAAAGTCAGACCGGAGCAAGGATTACTTGAAATGAGGAAACGATTAGGGTTGTTTGCAAATATTCGTCCGGTAATTTCATTTCCTTCACTTATTGATAAATCTCCTTTAAAACGTGAAATTATTGAAGGTGTTGATTTCATTTGTTTAAGAGAGCTTACCGGCGGGCTTTATTTCGGGAAACCACAAGGTCGTTCGGAAGATGGTAAAACGGCTTATGATACCTGTGTTTACTCTGAATATGAGATCACAAGAATTCTGAAGCTTGGATTTGAACTAGCAGCCATAAGACAAAAAAAATTGACTCTGGTTGATAAGGCAAATGTACTTGCAACTTCCAGACTATGGAGGGAAACAGCACAAGATATGGCTAAAGACTATCCTGACGTTTTATTAGAGTACATGTTTGTTGATAATGCTGCCATGCAGATTATTCAATGGCCAAAGCGATTCGATGTATTGGTGACCGAAAATTTATTTGGCGATATACTCTCCGATGAATCAAGTGTAATTAGTGGTTCTTTAGGGATTTTACCTTCTGCATCTGTTGGAAATAAAAATTCATTGTTTGAACCCATTCATGGGTCATACCCACAAGCAGCGGGGAAAAATATTGCAAATCCCTTAGCAACTATTCTGTCGGCCGGTATGATGTTTGAATATGCTTTCAAATTAAATTCTGAGTCATCCTTAATTAAAGAAGCTGTTGAGAAATCTATTACTGAAGGAGTTGTAACCGAGGATATATCAAAAGTTCGAAAGTCCTTTTCGACAAGTGAAGTAGGTGACTGGATAACAAATTATATAAGAAAAAAATAAATTCAGATAGGGTAAATTGCTTTTATAAACTCTATGGTATGTAAATCGAAACATAAATAAAAGCTTAAAATGTTCAGTATTAATTCGGCTTTCCGGTCAGGTATCATTACCTGGCCGGTTTTTTTTAACTTAGCCATCTAATTAAAATACATGAAGAGATACTATCCAGAAATCCTGGTCTTTTTACAGCTATCACTTATTTCAATCATCCTCATAACAGCCCCAATTTTTAATCATCTAAACTTATGGCTTTTGCTGGAAGTATCAGGAATAGGCTTGGTGTTTTGGGCTCTTTATGAAATTAGGTTGAGAAATATAAATATCCGTCCCATCGTTAAGGAAAATGGTATTTTAGTCATATCAGGTCCATACTTTTTACTTCGGCATCCCATGTACACAGCTACATTGATGGTGATGATTGCTTTGGTAGGAGAATATTATAGTAATTTACGACTAGCTTATCTCTTGGCTTTACTGATTGTATTTATTTTTAAAATTAGATTCGAAGAAAAAGGATTGGTAAAACATTTTCCGGCTTATGTCGATTATGTTAAGAAATCAAAACGATTAATCCCATTTATTTATTAATTTCCCACGATCAAATTTCTAATTTAAAATTTCAGATATGAACTCAGTAGTGAAAAAGTTGTTTCCATTTATAATTTTGGCATTCGGACTATTGTTTACCGTCAGTTGTGTAAATATTAAAAAAACAGAAAAAGAAATTAAATCCGTACGACCACAGAAAGATACAATCGGTTTTGCACAGTATCCCTGGCAAATGGATAGTTTAATGGCTCGAATTGATCGCAAGGGCTGGAATAAAACAACCGGAGATCCTTGGAAAATGGCTATTTGCCCTCACGATGATTATACCTATGTTGGAAAATTATATCCTGAAATATTGCAAAACATCAAGGCTCCGAATGTGATTTTGATTGGTGTAGCACATTATGCTGCTGCCAGAGGAATTGAAGATTCGTTGGTTTTTGATACTTACACGCATTGGCAAGGACCCTGGAAGGACGTTAAGGTATCTCCAATACGTGAAGAGCTTTATGAATTACTCCAAGGAAAGTATGCCATGATTAGCGATAGCCTTCAAAAAGTAGAACATTCCGTTGAGTCGATGGTTCCTTATCTGCAATACTTTAACCGTGATGTTTCGATCGTATCTATTCTTGTTCCGGCAATGAGCCCTGAGCGGATGGAGGAAAGTGGAAAAGCATTGGCTGAAGCCATTAAAACTGTTGCTGATAAGCATAACTGGAAATGGGGAGAGGATTATGCAATAGTAGTTACAACAGATGCCGATCATTATGGTAA
>Ga0268283_1001296_pt1 | contig 12437 bp, 11 predicted proteins | sample saktaG_13_FD_190140 | JGI IMG/M metagenome (GOLD analysis project Ga0268283, IMG submission 190140) | Saline water microbial communities from Sakinaw Lake, British Columbia, Canada - sak_2013_06_06_36m | ecosystem: Environmental > Aquatic > Non-marine Saline and Alkaline > Saline ... | reverse complement strand
AACGCTGGAAAACAATGCAGGGAATGCCGGTCTCGTAATATCGAACGGCGCATCGCTTATTGAATCAACACCCTTAGTAGCCGCCACTGTAACCACTGCCTTCACAGGGGCCAAATGGCATTTTATATCCTCCCCTGTTTCAGGTGCTACTGCCCTGCTCTATTCAGGCAAGTATCTGCAGACATTGAACGAAAACAAACAGGCATATACTGATATTTCATCTATCGATGTACAGCTGACCCCTGTTAAAGGTTTTGCTGTATGGAGCCCGGCAGGAGGATTTTCTGCTGACTACACAGGTAACCTGAATACAGGCGATTTGAGCTTTAGCACAACGGCCGGCAGCTATTCCGGTCCTAACGGAGGTTTCAACCTGGTTGGTAATCCTTACCCTTGTTCTCTCGACTGGTCACTATGTGGAAAAAACAATCTCAACAATGCCATTTATGTAGAGAATAACGGACAGTGGACAACCTATATTGATAATATCGGATTACTAGGCGGAACAAAATACATTGCTCCCGGCGAGGGATTCCTTGTACAGGCAACTGCTGGTGGAAGTTTAACGGTGTCGAATGCTGCCAAAGCGCACAATACTACGGCTTTCTTCAAATATCAGCAGACTGTCCCAAACCTGCTGAGGCTCGAATTGGCGGGGAACGGTTATAGGGACGAAGCTGCCGTAAGATTTACATCCGATGCTACCGAAGGCTTTGATGGCAATTTTGATGCAATGAAACTGTTTGGCGATGATCCTCAGATACCAAATATTTATACGGTAGCAGGGGCTGATCTTGCAGTTAATACACTGCCCGAAACCACTCTTGTACCGCTTGCTGTAAAAATTGGCCAACCTGGTAATTACACCATTACCGCCACAGAAATAAACGAACTGCAATATGTTACGCTCGAAGATACCAAAACCGGCATCTTTACCGAACTGGCAAAGCAGCCTTACTCGTTTAACTTCGAAGCTGGTGAAAACGAAGTCCGCTTTATGCTGCATTTCAATACAATGCTTGGTATTGCCGATAAAAAAGACGGCTCTGCCATTATTTACAGCTACCGGAAGACCGCCTACATCAATCTGATCAGCCAGGCTAAAAGCGATATTTTTATCTACAATATGGCAGGACAGCTGGTGGCTTCGAAACTATCTGTGAAGGATATGAATGAGATAAGCGTTGAAAACACTGGCAACTATATCGTAAAAGTAGTTACTGATAAAACATCGGTGGTGAAGAAGATATTTATTCAATAGGGTTTAGGCATTTGGGGTTAGGGTTTAGTAAAGAAATATCCCTGAACCCAACCCCAAAATGATAAATACTAAAACCCAACTCCTAACCCCTAACCCCTTTAATTTATTATGAAATCGATCGTAAAAACACTATTCATAACAACCTTCCTTCTTTTATCAACAACTATGCTACAGGCACAGACGCCTCCTCATCCCAACAATGGAGTAGCACCTTCCTCTGGTGGAAGTGGCAGCAATACGCCGGTTGGCGGCGGTGCACCGGTTGGCAATGGAACATTCCTGCTTATCGGGCTGGCCGGGTTGTATGGCGCTAAAAAATTTATCAGGAACTGGAAAAGCCTCGAAGAGTAGAAATTTTCCTGATTTTTTCGAAACCCAATTTATTCACAGCTATCCGCATCTGCCGGGTAGCTGTTTTTGTAAAGGTATATCCAATGCAGTGAACTACAGCAAAGTCGTATCAGAACCGCGTCGGCATTGGAAATAAGCGAACCTGATAAAGCCCTGGTAGAGACCGGGTATAGACAGGGTATAGACAGGGTATAGACAGGGTATAGACAGGTTGTTCTCCCTGGCTGGGAACCAAGACATTTCATCAGGTAAGCCCAATCTTCTACAAGTGAGCATTTCTGTTCCCATGATCATTGTCATAAACTTAGTAACTTGTAATGCTTAATTCTGCTAGCGGCACTATTCTGCGAAGGAATTATAATTACTTTTGCGCAATCTAAAAACTTCTGAAATGAAATCATTCCAATATAAAACGATAACAATCGTTTCACTTTTACTACTTTGCGTTGGAACTCTTTTAGCTCAAAAAGCAAGTGAAACTGTTGTGATCACAGGAACTATTACTGATAAAGGTGCATATAAACAGATCTACCTCGATACACTGAATGGACAGAATCCCTGGATTTTTGCTTCAGCAGCCATTGACGACAAAGGTTCTTTTAAACTCATTGCGCCAATAACTTCAACAGATATATTCAGGTTACGGCTTGACGATCAAAACTATATGATGTTGATCCTAACTCCAGGAGAAAAAATAAGTCTGAAAACTGTTGCATCGAAACTGGGTGCCGACGCTGTAATCGAAGGATCTCTTCACACTCAGCTGTTATACAGCACAATGAAAAACACTCAATCTTTTGATAGTCGCAAAGCCGCGCTCAATCAACAATATAATGATATACAAACATCTCCAAAACGCGATTCACTTTCAGCGATTATCATCAGTCAGTTCCGGGCAAATGATTCCTTACAGAAAACAACTTTGAAAGCTCAAATGGAGAAACACCCGGCTTCGCTTGCATGGATATTCTTCCAGGATAAGCTTGATATGTCAGCTGATTTTGATATTATCGATAAAATTGACGCAGCTTCTTTCAAAGAATACCCTGAGAATGCATTTGTACAACAACGCCATCAGCAAGTTGATGTTGAACGGAAAACAGCTATCGGTGCTTCCGCACCTGAAATAGAATTAACTGATCCTAAGGGAAATATACGCAAACTATCTTCACTAAAGGGAAAAGTAGTGCTTATCGATTTCTGGGCTTCATGGTGCGGTCCATGCCGCAAGGAAAATCCGAATGTGGTAAATATTTATAACAAATACCACGACAAAGGATTTGAAATTTTTAGCGTTTCGCTCGATAAGGACAAGGACAGTTGGCTGGCAGCCATAGCAAAGGATAACCTTAGCTGGCCAAACCATGTCAGCGATTTGAAATACTGGAAATCTGCCGGTGCTGCTGCTTATGGAGTTACATCCATACCTTTCACCGTATTGGTTGATAAAAAAGGTAAAATAGTTGCAAAAAAACTACGTGGCGAAGAACTGGAGAGTAAAGTGAAAGAACTTTGTAAGTAGAGCAATCTAACCTGGACCATTTGTAAACGATGTTCATTCTTTGAGACATTAAGCTTTTGTAACAAGAATAGAAAACGCCACAAAGGCACGAAAACACTAAGTTTCACTAAGCAGGTGTTTTCTTTGATTTTTTCGGCTAAGCTAACAGAAAGACAAAAAGTCTATTATCTGCTCAAACAATTGATTGTCAAAAAATATCCGGCGTCATGAAGGATAAAAATGGTAATTATATTCCTATTCCACTAGAGGAAGAAGCTATAGGGAAAGCAATTGTTAATGCCGCATATGTTGTGCATAAGGCACTTGGTCCTGGATTATTGGAAAAAGTCTATGAAGTTTGCTTTTGCCATGTTTTAACAAATAATGGATATGATGTCAAGCGGCAATTGGATATTCCTATTGTATTCGACAACATAATATTTAATGAAGGGCTAAGATTGGATGTAATGGTAAACGACTTAGTTATATGTGAACTTAAAGCACTTGAAACTGTATATCCGGTTTGGAAAGCTCAAATCCTAAGTCATCTGAAACTTACAGGAAAACGACTAGGTTATCTTATTAACTTTAATGTTCCATTAATTAAAGACGGAATTCAACGAATTGTACTTTAATCCTTAGTGAAAGTTAGCGTCTTTGAGCCTTTGTGGCAAATAAAATCAGAACAAAGATCACCATTTTATATTCGCAGATCTATTCCTCTATCAAAGCCACCGCCCTTATTAACGATGCTTCCGCTTCAATTTTTAAAGGAAAGGCCATAAATGTGATATTTCCAGATACAGGAAGTTTATCGAGATTAGCCAGGTTCTCAACCATAAATCTTTTTTCCTTCAGGAAAATATCATGAAAAGCAAATGGTGCCTTGTCGGGCGAAGGCGAATCGCAGCCAACAATCCGAACTCCGCAGCGTACCAGTGATTCAGCAATCTCAATATCAAATTCCGGATAATTATAATAGTAACTTTCAGTTCCCCAGGCTTTACTATAGCCAGTGTAAAAAAGCACAACCGTATAATTTCCAAAAACTGACTCCCAGGCAGGCTGCAATTCTATTTTCGATAAACCACGTACATCAATTACTACGGCAGAACCAGAAAACAATTCGACCGGAAATTTATCAATAGTCAGTGTACCACTTTTAACATGGAAAGGAGCATCAATATGCGTTCCTGTATGCATATTCGATTCGAGCCTGTGAGTAACATAACCGGCATCTTCAGGCAAAGTATCACGGATAATTGACGGTTCAGCTTCTCCAGGAAAAACTGGCATCCCGTGGCTGATTGTATGAGTGAGATCTATGAGTTTCATGGCGTTCAGATTTATTTTTCCAAAAGTGCTTCCTGCTCCGCTTTGGATATTTTTTTCCAGCAAACTCCCCTGAAATCGCATGGATATGGGTGCATACACTGCTTGCCCGGAAAAATATCAGGAGATTTATCCTTCTTCAAAACTTCAAGCATCTGACTTATTCCATCCTGAACCATGAATTCATTTTCCTCACATTTCGCGGTAACATCAGTGAAAACAAACATCTGGTGTAAATCTACAGACTCATTTAACTCTATATCAGCATTCCGATGAACCAGGAAAAACTTCTCCGGCTTCAAACCAGAAGCATTAATGACATGAAATTGCAGATAAGCATCATTGTAATAAACATTGCTTAAAGCAAGGCTGCTCTTTACTTCGTATGCATTATAACCATTTTCCTGCTTTACAAGTATATCTAATGCTACTATTACATCGTCGGAAATAAAACAGGCTTCATAAATAACAGGAAATCCTTCGCTGATGAGCTGACTTGTTTTTTCAGCAGATGGTTTTCCGGGCCGCGAAAGAGCGATACCACCTGGAAAAAGCTGCTGGGCAATTTTTCCAACTGCATGGCCGCGGGCAAATTTTGCAAGTTGTTCTTCGCTTATCTTATCGCGGAGGTAGGGCCTGAACTTGTTAAGATACAACGATTTATAACATTGTAAACCACGTATATATGTAGATTTTGAGAGGGTATAATCTGGCATGAATTGATTATTTAATACGTTTATTAAGTGGCTTGAAAATTACCAATTAATCAGACAGGAAATGCAACTGAAATGATATTTCACAAGTTAATTACGAAATTGAAAAGCAACCAGGAATGACATATAAAGTAGTGCGGAATAACGATACTATTAAAAGCAAATATTTGCATAATTGTAAACAGATTGCTCGTAATTTTGTAGGGCTTTAAACGCATAAAAAAAGTTCGTTTCAGCATAGTATAGTAATCAGTTTTGCCTCTATATGGTTCTGGGTATGCACTTAATATTACTAAAGAGAATTTATTAATTTCGTTTTAAAAGAAGTCTATGATCTACAACAAACTCTATCATTTATTAAAAGGCAAATCCATTTATGCAGATGGAATAATTCCTGTAGATGAAAAATCAGAAATACGGAATTATGAATTCAATTCATTGGCATACAATCTATTGTCCGGTGATGAAATGTACAGCTGCAAAAATCACGACAAAACATTTACTTGCCAGGATATCAAAAATACTAGGGTTGCCGGCATAGATAAACTCATTGATGTTTCTGATATCAATATTCCGGAAAACAGGAAATTCAGATACGTTGTCTTCAAGCCTGCCTCTGCTGAAAAATTTAAAGATGTGATATTACTTTTTCATGGTTTTAACGAGAAATACTGGGATAAATATTTACCATGGGCGAAGAAAATTGCTGATGATACAGGTAAACTGGTTGTGCTTTTCCCAATTGCATTTCATATGAACAGGGCTCCGCATTTATGGAGCGATCCACGCAAAATGTTCGAACTCAGCAAGCATAGGAAAGATGGTTTCCCCGATCTGATTGATTCGTCGCTTTCGAATGTTGCAATAAGCACACGCCTTCATGCTTGCCCCCAGCGCTTTCTATGGTCGGGATTACAAACGTATTATGATGTGATCCAATTTGTTGAAGAATGCAAAGAAGGAAAACATCCGCTGATTGAAAAGGATTTTACTCTCGATTTTTTCTCGTATTCGGTTGGCAGTCTGCTGGCTGAAATATTAAAACTTACTAATCACAACAACTATTTCGACAATTCGAAACTTGTGATGTTTTGCGGAGGAGCCGTATTCAACAGGTTATCACCGGTTTCCAAATTTATAATCGACAGCGAAGCCAATGCGGCGATGTACAGCTACCTTGTTGAGCACCTGAGTATTCACATGGAACGAAATCCGCGAATGAATCATCACCTTGGCGAATCCCATCCTGAAGGTTTAGTATTCCGTTCGATGTTAAATTACTCGGTAATGCTTCAGGAGCGGGAGGATAAGTTCCGGAAAGCGGCAGATCAGATTCTGGCTGTCTCCCTCGAAAAGGACACCGTTATTCCTTCCTATGAAATCATTAATACACTGCAGGGATCGAAAAGAGATATTCCTGTTGATGTTCAGGTTCTTGATTTCCCTTATGAATACAGGCACGAAGACCCATTTCCTGTTGCCGAATCAATTAGTGAAATAGTTGACAATTCGTTTAATATTGTTTTTAAAAAGATTTCTGATTTCCTCAACACCTGAAACTCAATTAAAAAGCCTTGTTCTGTATATGTTACAAAACAAGGCTTTTATCATTTAAACAAATGCATTATTTTAATCCACGACGTTTCAGTAATGGATCCAGTGAGGGTTCCTGTCCTCTGAATTTCTTATACTGAATCATACCTTCATCGTCACCAGATTCAGTAAGGCAGTTTTTACGGAACTTTGCCGCCAGTTCAGGATTGAAAATATCTCCTGATTGTTTGAAATAGTTGAAAGCATCAGCATCAAGTACAGCGGCCCACATATAAACATAATACCCGGCAGCATATCCCCCGCTGAAAATATGTGCAAAATAGGTGGAACGATACCGGGGCAGAATTTCGTCAATTAATCCTGCTTTTGTCATAGCGTCTTTCTCAAAAGCAACGGCTTCAACTTTTGCAGGAGCTGCCAGTTTGTGATAATCCAGATCCAGGATAGAAGCAGCAAGGTATTCAACTGTAACAAATCCCTGGTTAAACAATCCGCTTTTATCTATTTTAGCGATTAGCTGATCAGGAATCACTTCTCCGGTTTTGTAATGCTTAGCATACATTTTCAGCACCTGCGGTTCTCCAGCCCAGTTTTCCATTACCTGCGAAGGCAGTTCAACATAATCCTGCGGAACGTTTCCGGCAGTACGGTTGTATTTTCCCTGGGTAAAAAGCCCGTGTAATGCATGACCAAATTCATGAAACAGTGTTGATGTTTCGTCCCAGTTGAGTAAAGCCGGCATATCGCCTGTAGGAGGTGTAAAATTGCAAACCATCGAGATTACAGGATCAACTTTTTTGCCGTTTTCCCATCCGGCCGACTGGAAATCAGTACACCAGGCACCGCCACTTTTGCTGTCGCGTGGAAAATAATCGAGGTATAGAATCCCAAGATGCGAACCGTCAGCTTCCTTCACTTCAAAAGTTTCGACATCTTTCTGATATACCGGCAGATTGGTAACTTTCGTAAATGTGATACCATATAATTTCCCGGCAACGGCAAACATTCCGTTTCGAACATTTTCGAGGCTGAAATATGGTTTCAGTTCATTCTCGTCCAGATCATATTTCTGCTTGTGGAGTTTTTCGGAGTAATACCACCAATCCCACGACTGCAGTTTAAACTTACCTCCTTCAGCGTCAGCAATTTTCTGCATTTCAGCAAGTTCCGCCTTTGCTACCGGCAACGATGCCACCATAAGTTTATTAAGGAAAGCATCAACGGTTGCAGGAGTTTTGGCCATGTTATCATCAATTATATAAGCGGCATAATTTTCAAACCCAAGCAATTTGGCTTTTTCGGCACGCAACCTAACTATATCTGAAAGCACGGCTTTATTGTCGTTTGCATTGTCATTATTCCCACGCATGAAATAGCCCCGGTATATTTTCTCGCGTAATTCGCGGTTTTTTGCATATTGCAGGAAAGGGATCAGGCTCGGTTTTGCAAGCGAAAACTGCCATTTGCCTTTGTTTCCATTTTTTTCAGCAGCTTCGGCAGCAGCAGAAATTACGCCATCGGGCAATCCATCCAGATCTGCTTCATTCTCAATTATAAGTTTGAAATTCTTATTGGTTTCAGCAAGCAGGTTATCACCAAACTTTAACTCGAGTGCTGAAAGTTCTTCATTAATTTTACGTAACTGATCTTGTTGGTCTTTTGGAAGGTTTGCCCCGCGGCGCTCGAAATCGCGGTAATATTTCTCGATTACCCTTACCTGCTGAGCATCAAGTTTCAATTCGTTTCGTTTATCGTAAATGGTTTTGATGCGTGCAAACAGTTTTGCATTCATCGAAATATCGTCGTTGTGTTTTGAAAGCAAAGGCGATACTTTAGTTGCAATGCTCTGCAACTGATCGTTTGTATTAGATTCAGTAAGGTTGAAAAACACTTTACTCACACGGGTCAGCATTTTTCCTGACTTGTCGAATGTAAGAATGGTATTTTCAAAAGTAGGTTCAGCCGAAGTATCAGTTATTGCTAAAATCTCTGAATCGTGTTGCTTTATGCCTTCGATAAAAGCAGGCATATAATCCGTTGTATCGATTTTATCGAATGCCGGAACCTGGAATGGAGTTGAATACTCGGCGAAGAATGGATTATCCTTCGTTTTTTTTTCATTCTTACATGATGTTATCAAAGCAATAGAGATAACTGAAAGAAGCAGGATACTTTTTTTCATAGGGTTGATTTAGAAGATAAATTAGATGTTTGTTGTGTATTAGTAGGGGCGGCAAATATAGAATGTAATGCTTCACCTGCAAGTATATTCCCAAAAAAATGTTTATGGCATTTATGGAATTTTAACATTCCATACATCTTACGTACTGAAGATAAGATTTCTTAAATTTATACCTTCCTGATTTAAGGCATAAACAATTGTTAATCACTAAAAAAACAAAAACATGAAATGGATTTACTTGAATTCGTCCTAAGTTTATTACTGATCCGAAAAGATAAAAATCAATCAAATAACTGATATTTGATTGATGCCAAAAAAAAAGTTTTGGACTTTAAAAAAAAAATTACTTTTGCAACGTTTTTAAAGCCAAAAATCTTCTTTTATCATTAACTTTGAAAAAGATTCTACTGGACTGGTAACACAACATCATTTAATACGTAAAACAGTTTGAATATTTTCAATGATCTGGCATTTACTTATTTCGGATTCTCACGTTTACAGGCTTTAACTTATTTGAATAATAAAGAAATTGGACAGTACTAATGGTGGTTAGCAAAAGGTGGTTTTCAAAATTCATGAGTTTCTTCGGATACCTTATGGCGGCTATCTACATAGGTTTAGGGGTCGTTCTTTTTATACCCGGTGTCTATCCCTATATACCCGGAGTTCTGAAATTCGCTTTTGCTTTATTTTTTATAGCATATGGTTTTTTCAGACTAGTTAAATTGATCACCAGGAAAACTGAAACCAACGAGTAAAGGAGGAAATATCATGAAACAAATATTATTGCATACATACTTTCTTACTGTTGCCGTGCTTATCCTGGTTAGTACATCCTGCAGGAATCCTATGGGAGTTCAGCCTCTGGATGAAACACCTACCCGCGGCAACATTAAAATGAGCATTGACGAATCGTTCCAATTACTTTTTGATACGCAGGTATATACATTTGAATCGCTTTACCCAAATGCTAAAATTGCAGTCAAATACAAGCCGGAACTTGATGTATTAGCTGATCTGATGAATGATTCAGTTCGAACTGTGGTACTCACACGTGATTTGACCAAACAGGAAAAAGATTTCCTTTTTGCGCAAAAATTTGTAGCACGTACTACTAAAGTAGCTCACGATGCACTTGCGTTGATTGTAAATAAAGCAAATCCTGATACAACGATTTTGGATTTCCAGTTTGGCGATATTTTCAGAGGCAAAATCACAAACTGGAAACAACTAAATCCTAAATCAGCCGAAAAACAAATTTCCATTGTATTTGATAACAACAAATCGGGTAATGTGCGTTATTTTCGCGAAAAGTTTGATCTGAAAGGCAACTTCCCTTCAAATTGTTTTGCTGTTAATACAAATGAAGAGGTAATTAAATATGTCAAAAATAATCCCAGTGCTCTGGGGATAATAAGTGTAAACTGGATCAGTGATACCCAGGACAGCGTTTCTGAGAAATTCCTTGAATCTGTTAAAATTGTTGAAGTAGGAACAGATCCAATGAATTATTCCAAACCTTACCAGGGATATATAGCTGAAGGCTCATATCCATTTTGCAGGGATGTATATATGATAAGCAGGGAATCATTTTCGGGTCTTGGCACGGGATTTGCTTCTTTTGTAGCAGGAGACCAGGGACAACGAATCATTTTAAAATCCGGACTTGTACCTGCAACCATGCCAATCAGGCTCATTCAAATTAAAAAAGACTAATTCACCAATCATTGAGGAGGAAACACCATGTTACGAATTACACGAACTATTAAGAAAACTCTTGCCGGGATTGCTTTGCTGGTAATTGGAAGTGCTTCATTTGGACAAGCTCAAGATCTGAACTCAGCACTCAAAATGACTTATCAGGAACAATTTGAAGCTGCTGATAATGCATTTAGTGAACTGAGCGCCAAAGAACCGGCTAATGGTAAATATTTCTACTACAGCGGTGAAAACCAACTGGCCTCCTATTTTATTGATCCTGTTAATATCCCTTTTGAAGCAATAGCTAAAAAAGCTATCGAAAGGTACAATAAAGGTATTTCAGCAAATCCAAACGAACCACTGAACTATGTAGGACTTGGAAAAGTTGCCTTGATCGAGAACAAAAAAGTAATTGCAGATGAAAATTTTGCCAAGGCTCAATCCTTTCTTCCTGCAAAAAAAGTAAAATCCACACTTACCAAACCCGAACAGGCAACATTATTAGTTCGCCTTGCTGATGCTTTCATTCAGGTTGGAAGTAAAGACTCCGCATTAGTTTTCGGATTCCTGAGAAGGGCTGAAGTTCTTGACAGTAAGAATCCTGAATTATACCTAGCTCGTGGAGATTACTGGTTTTACACTTTAAATAATGGAAGCCGTGCTGCAGAGAACTACAAAAGGGCGCAGGATTTTTCACCTAATTCGACCAGGGCACGTGTAAGGCTTGGCCAGTTGTATACCAGGATAAGAAGCTATCAGGATGCTTTAAACTATTACCAGGAAGCACTCGCTATTGACCCTTCATTCGCACCTGCATACCTCGAAATGGGATTCCTTTATGCAAAAATGAAACAACCGGAAGATTCGAAAACGTATTTCAAGAAATACCTTGACCTAAGCAGCAGTAACATCGCAGCTCAACGCAGGTATGCAAATATGTTGATTCAAACAGAAGACTACAAAGGAGCTATTGAGCAGATTTCGAAAATTTTCACTAAGGACTCTGTTACCTTTAACGATCTGAACCGCGCCATGGCATATTCATATTATGAAGAGAAACAGTATCCCCAGGCTAAGTATTATATCGGGAAATTCATTTTAAACGCACCTGCTGAAAAAATCACTGCTAAAGATTATGTATACGCGGGACACATTCTCATTAAAAGCGGGCAGGATTCCATAGGTATTTTAAGTCTTACAAAGGCTTTTGACATGGATACTACCAATATCGATCTGCTAGGTGAAATTGCTACTTTATACCTAAAAAATAAGAAACCGCAGAATGCAGGCGATACATATAAGTTGAAAATCAGATATACCAATGGTAGTGTGAACGATTATTATAAGATGGGACGTGCCTTCTTTGATGCAAAAAACTGGACCGAAGCCGATTCTGCTTTTGCTAAAGTGAACAGGATGAGCATTGATTTTGAACCAGCATACCTTTTCAGGGCTAGGGTTTATGCGAATCTCGATCCTGATACCAAGACAGGGATTGCTAAACCTTTCTACGAGAAACTTGTGGAAAAGGCCAGTGCTGACTCTGTAAAATACAGTAAAGACATGCTCGAAGCATACAACTTTCTGGCTTACTATTACCTGGTAAATAAACAATACTGTGAGTCACTGACGTATTGGGATAAAATTGTTGCAATTGATCCCGCTAATGAAAATGCAAACAGTGCTTTAAAAGATCTGAAACCACGTTGCCCTGAATTCAAGTCAGCTAATCAGCAATAAAATTTGTGCTTTTGCGCTGATGCTTAACTTCATATGCTAGTCTTTTTTTTGTTCTTCGGTGTTAATTTACTTTTTTTAAATAAAAATACACCTTCAGGCAGT
>Ga0268283_1001295_pt1 | contig 12438 bp, 10 predicted proteins | sample saktaG_13_FD_190140 | JGI IMG/M metagenome (GOLD analysis project Ga0268283, IMG submission 190140) | Saline water microbial communities from Sakinaw Lake, British Columbia, Canada - sak_2013_06_06_36m | ecosystem: Environmental > Aquatic > Non-marine Saline and Alkaline > Saline ... | reverse complement strand
ATACGGCACAGTAACCCTTTGGGCCGGCCGAGAAGAAAAAACACTGGTACTGCGAGTGACCGATACTGGCATTGGCATGACGGAAGACCAGATGACACGGCTCTTCACTCCATTCGAACAGGCGGATGATTCGATCTTTCAGCGTTTCGGCGGCACTGGGTTGGGATTGACCATCACCAAAAAACTGATTGATCTGATGGAAGGAGAGATTCGGGTGCAGAGCGGGCTGGGTCAAGGCAGCGCCTTTGAAGTGAGGCTTCCCACATTGCCATTGATCGTTGACTCGCCGCTTGAATTACTGAATTAGCGGAATCCTTTCCGCCTAACCTGTATTATCCAATCAATTACGCAGAGTTAAGATTCAGAGAGTGTCGTTCCTATCTGATATCTTCAACCTGTCTTCATTAACGGCGCTGACCCATGAATGCACAGTGGAAAGAGTTTCTGATAGAGGCAGGAGCCAGACTTCAAGAATGTGTTGTAATGGATTTCGGCAATCCTGCACAAGAGTGTGCTGCCGTGGTAAATACCAATGTCATGACCGACCTCTCTCACGAAGGACTTATCGGGGTAGAGGGTGCTGATACCATTGCGTTCCTTCAGGGTCAATTTACCTGCGACATCCATGAAGTAGGAACCAATATGAGCCGTCTCGGGGCTTGGTGTAATCCAAAGGGACGGGTACGAGTAAACTTTCGAGTATTCCAACGGGCGGAAGGATTTTATCTTGCACTGCCGGCTGAGTGTGTAGAAAATACCTGCCAACAATTGCGAAAGTACATACTTCGCTCCAAGGTGACATTACGAAACGCGAGCGGAGAATGGATACGTATTGGATGTTCCGGTCCCGCAATTGAGGAAGAACTACGCCAAGTCTTTTTGACTTTACCCAGCGAACCAGACCAGGTCATTCAAGAAGGGACGACCACCGTTATCCGTCTGCGTGGATCATTTCCCCGTTTTGAGATACTGGGGGACAGCGACACGCTGACAAAGGTGTGGAATATTCTTAAAAAGGCGAATACTGTCAGCATTGGTGCTAGCGCTTGGTCAACCCTAGAGGTACTGTCCGGTGTACCAGTTATTACTCAAGTAACGACCGAGGCCTTTGTGCCCCATATGTTGAATCTTCCGGAGATAGGCGCAGTCAGCTTTCGCAAGGGTTGCTATACCGGCCAGGAAATAGTGGCGCGAACTCAGTATTTAGGTAAAAGTAAGCGTCGACTCTATTTGGCATGGATCCCGCCACAGGAATCTCCTAGGCCAGGGGATCCACTGTGGACACCAGCGGAAGGAGAGGAGCAGAATCCAGGACAGATCGTCAATGTTGCTCCCGCTCCAGAGGGAGGATTTCTGGTATTGGCAGTCATTGCAGTAGCCGATGCCCAGCAAGGAGAAATACATCTACGAGACCAAAATGGGTGTTTGTTGAAAATTCGTGTTTTCTCTTATTTTTTATTAGGCCCATAAGGGTTGACCTCCGGGAAAGGCCGGTGTTTTTAATGGACGGTTGAGAAACCGTCTTCCTTCGTCCCCGTGGCCAAAGCATGGGGTTTCTCGGAGACTTTGATGAAGATTGTCAGCAACATTTTTGCAGCCTGTATTCTGGTAGGCGCGTCGCTTACTATCCCTCTGGCCAGTGCCGAAGAAGAAAGTATTCCCATTGGTGATTCCGTAGCAGCTAAGGAACAGGCCTACGCTAAAGGGGTGACACTAAAGGAATTTACCCTCAATGGAGTAAAACTAAAACAAGATCGCAGCCAACCCACTCAGGATGATTTCAAAAATCCTGCGGCCCGCAAATGCAAACCATTCTGCGTTCAACCAGAAAATATTGATAGTGCTACCACCATAAAGATGGAAGACTTTTCGAAAATGGCAGATGACATCAGTGCCGGAAAAACTCTGATTGTCGATATGCGTACCCCAGAATGGTTTACGAAAGAGACATTGCCCGGTGCTATCAATCTGCCATACACCGATCTTTCTGGAAGCGAAACCAAGGCCAAGGCCAAGGTGAAGAAACTAGAAGACAAGCCCATTATCAGTTTCTGTAATGGCTGGTGGTGCGGTCAAAGCGTCACAGGTATTAAGGCCCTTCACACTCTTGGTTATACTGGGAAGATCTATTGGTTCCGGGGAGGCAGCCAAGATTGGAGTGATGCCGGGCTCCCCTTCGTTAAGCCATAACTTCTGTAGGGAGGATCAACTACTCGTAACCTAATCGTTTCCCCCTCCCCAATCCTGATCCTCAATGGGGAGGGGGAATTTGGGGAATAACGCATGATTCACATAGCCAATTTGTTGTCTCGCTGGAACGTCACCACTACGATGCGGGTGATTTCTGGTCTGTCTTTGATCGTCTTTCTGATGATCATTGCCATGAACTATCACGCCATCGACCAAGTTCATGCGATTGGCAGCGAGATTCATAAAACCACGCAGCACCATAAAGACCTTTGGCAGAGTATCGCCCTCTCCAACGCCCGCGCCGAATCTATTCGTCACACAATGCTCCACACGCAGGATGCTGCTAACGTCGAGCAAATGCACCAAGTCCTTGGGCTCCTGAGCAATACGGCCGTAACTCTTCAGGACCAAGAGGCAAAATTGGTACAAGACAAGGCCAACGAATATGGCCGTATATTTGATAGTCTTACCAATGTTTTCACAAAGAAAAACGAGCAGATACGACTTCTGCAAAAACAACGTGAAGTCCTGGAAACCCTAATCTACGAAGCAAACGCCCCTTCCCTAGAAACAACCATTGTCGAACTCAAACCGGGTGAAATTAACTACTTTTGGGGTCCCACCCTGGAACGAGCAAAGTTAGTTGAAGTCTTTCTAGACAGTTTTGAACGAGACATCAGTGGTCTAAAGAATGAAAAGGATGTTCAAAAATCCATTCGAGAATACCGAAAAATATTGCACGCCTTGATCGAAACGGAAGCTGAAGTAAAACAATTAAGCGGAAATCTAGGTGGCGTAGCCAAGGAAGTAGAGGATATCGTTCTGTCTGCGGTATCAAAGGCTGACAAAACTGTTAATGAAGCTATTAATCGTAGCGAGATATTGGTAACAAAGGCTAAAAATGACGCCTTAATCTGGACCTTTTTGGGGCTCTGGATTCCCATTATCCTGACTTTTATTTTCGACCGTAGTTTTTGTTTCCGCATTCAACGATTAATGAGCAGTCTCTATCGTGTGGCTCAAGGAGATTTGTCGGTTCAGATCAATGTGACCGGAAACGACGAAATATCTACCCTGGCTCGTGCCACCAATGAAATGCGTATTCGACTGGCTAAACTAATAGAGGATATGGAAACCACCACGGCCAACAACCATCATCGACAAGAACAAGAACGCATCGAAAACGAACAACGTATGCAAGAGGCGGTACGCAGACGTGAGCATCAGGTAGGCGAGGAGATTGCAGAATTGGCAGCAGCCTTTGTCGCTGGTGATTTGGGAAAACGGATGGTTACAGCGAAACGTGAGGGTGTCCTCCTCACCATGAGTAAAAACGTAAACCGTCTCGCCGATACCATCGACAGCGTTATCGCCGAGATGTGCGAAGAGGCAACCGCTCTGGCCGAAGGAGAGATTGAGCGACGCATCGATAAGGATTATCAGGGGGCCTATCTCGCCCTGAAAAACGCATTCAACACGACTTTTGAGCGTCTCTCTGAAACGATTCGGGAGATTGATCGCACCGTCGGTGCCATTGATGATGTGGCTGGTGAGATCGCAACTGGTACTGACGACCTTTCACAGCGGACGGAACAACAAGCGGCCAGCCTGGAAGAAACCGCATCATCGGTAGAACAGCTAAGCGCTACCGTTCGTGCCAATACCGAAAATACTCAACGCGCCAAGATCATGGCAATCGAACTCCAGAGCGCAGCTGAACAAGGCAGTGTGGTAGCGAGTGAGGCAAGCAATGCCATGGGGCGGATTGAGAATGACTCATCCAAGATCGCCGATATCATTAGCGTCATCGATAATATTGCATTCCAGACCAACCTTTTGTCTCTAAACGCCGCAGTAGAAGCCGCACGCGCAGGCGATGCCGGTCGAGGATTCGCCGTGGTCGCTCAAGAGGTGCGTATGCTGGCCCAACGTTCGGCCCAAGCATCCAAAGAAATCAAAACGCTCATTCTGAATAGTAACACCCAAGTCAAGAATGGCGTCGAACGGGTAAGAAAAGCCGGGGATGCTCTTGAGGGAATTGTCAATAGCGTCCAACAGATAACCACGCTTATCGCAGATGTTGCCCGAGGAAGTGTCGAACAAGTAACTGCCCTCAACGAAATCAGCATTTCGGTAAACAATATGGAAGAAATGACTCAACAAAACTCAGCACTTGCTGAGGAAACAACTGCAGCGGTTGAATCGATGGCTGATCAAACCTCCCAACTGCGCACAAAAATGGAATTTTTCAAACTGAAACGTTTCGAGAAAAACGAATCCAAGTGGTCATCACATCCATCCACTGCTCTGGCCCGTATTGCCACTCGAGACGTTCCGCACAATCCTATCGTTGCCAATCGACGCGTAAGTTAATATGTATGCACGTTGGTTATGCTACCTATTCGATTTTTTCCTTCTCACGGAAAGAGAGGGGTTTTGAGTTACTCAGAATTTTCCACTACCCGCCTCCCAGCCGCTCTTGAATCAAGGTAGCGTAATCTAAAATGCGATCCACGGCTTGGAGAAAATCGTTCAGGTCAGAGAGAGTCAGTGGTTCCCGCACCAGCGGACAAAGTAATAATTCGTGTTCATACATTCGCTCAGCCACCGGACACAAACCGGGTTCGTAGCTTACCGTCGGAGCAGAATCAAAGGGGAAGTGACTATTGGCAAAGGCGTGTCGTTCCTGGTAGAGGCGATTCAGATAGAGGGGACGCACGTAACCTGCAACCAAAGCCGTGGCCTCGAAATCACGAGGTACGGGTAGTTCCGCAGCCACCGCTCGTATAAACAATGCCCGAGATAGACCCACTACGGCGGATTCGTAACGGATCGGGTAAACATACCAGGCGTGAGTACAATCCTTTGCCACAACGGGGGAAATGATGCCAGCGCGACCAGTCAATTGTTTCGTAAGATGGTCAGCGAGCTGTTGACGATGGGCTAGTAGACCATCGAGACGCTTCAACTGAGCGATGCCGATGGCGGCTTGCAACTCCGTGAGACGATAGTTGCCACCAAAGAGACATCCTATATTCCCGATGGTATCAGTGACGTTGGGGTTCGTCTGGGGCCAGGCATCCGGTAGATTTTCGCCGTGATTGCGGATAAGTTGGAGGCGACGGGCCACATCATCGTCATTGGTCACCAGCATCCCACCCTCACCAGTATGAATATGTTTGTGGTAGTTCAGGCTAAAACCACCGCAAGTACCGATGGCCCCAACCGGTTGGCCGTGATAAAACACACCTGGTGCCTGGGCGGCGTCTTCCACCACAGCAATACCCCGAGGTCGGGCAATAGCCAGTAAACCTTCCATATCTGCGGGATGACCGAAGAGATGAACGGCCACAATGGCTCGGGTACGCGGCGAGATTCTGGCAGCAACGGAAGTTGGGTCCAAACAGAAAGTCACAGGGTCGATATCGACAAAGACCGGCACTGCCCCCAAGAATAAGGCGCAGGTGGCAGAAGCGGACATGGTAAATGGGGAACAAATTACTTCATCCCCCGGCTCTACGCCCACTGCACCCAGGGCCGCAATTAAGCCAGAGGTCCAGGAATTAACGCTGATTGCGTGACGAAATCCATACTGTTCTGCCCAGGCATTTTCAAAGGCACGTACCTGCACCCCTCCCAGGAAGCCTTCGCATTGGGCACCGATAAAACCCGATAGACAATCGGAATCCATTACCGCGAGAACTGCGTCCCGCTCTTCGGAACCCATGGTGCGCCGTGGCGGAAATGGTTCTCGGCGTATTGGCGAACCACCGAGAATAGTGGGAAGTGTGGCCATGATTCATCTCACTTATCAGATATCTGTTTTATGTGCAGCCCTTCTACGAAGGGGGCTACAGCGAATTGATGCCATTCTAGCCGGTGGCGTGATCCTGAAATCTAATTTACAAATATTATGAAACATTTCCCCTGCCAACCAACCTCTATTCTTCCAAAGCCACGAACTGGGCTGGCGCGCGCGCTTTCGAAACTCGGGTTTTGTTCGCGTAGCCAGGCGTGGCAGTTGATTGTAACCGGACACGTTCGGGTGAATGGCAGTGAGGTATCCAATCCGGAAGAGGCAGTGGACCTGGAGCAGGACCGCATCGAGGTAGATGGTCGCGAGATTCGGAGCGAAGCGAGGGTGTACATCCTGCTCAATAAACCGCGTGGACTGGTCACCACCGCTGCTGACGAACAGGGGCGTGGGACAGTGTTTGAATGTCTAGCTGGCAAAGACCTGCCATTCGTGGCACCAGTCGGTCGGCTCGACCAGGCCAGCGAGGGCCTACTGTTTTTCACCAACGACACTGCCTGGGCTGCACGTATCACCAATCCAGCAACCCACCTCGAAAAAACGTATCACGTACAGGTGAATTGTGTAGCGGACGAGGAATTGACACGGCGTTTGGTTGAGGGAGCGATGGTAGAAGGGGAATTTCTCTCCGCCCGGAAGGCGGGCGTGCTCCGTTGCGGCGGGAAGAATTCGTGGCTCGAAATTGTGCTGGACGAGGGAAAGAACCGCCACCTTCGGCGCCTGCTTGCAGCACTCGGCGTCGGCGTGTTGCGGCTGGTGCGCGTGGCGATCGGGCCGCTGGTGTTGGGAGATCTAGCCAAAGGCCAATTTCGTCGACTGACACCGGAGGAAATCCACTCGGTTCTGCCGTCCGAAAATTTGAGGTAGGCATACAGTGCCAACACAGACAAGAAGGGTAGGATGGGTAGGGCGAAGCGAAACCCATCCTACGCTTAAGTCAATGGCAGTGACGCTGGATCGTGGGAGCCAGAGAATATACCCTCAGAGAGCCATTGGGCAATCTTATTACGATTGGGTACGCCACCCGCATGTACCACCTTGCCATCGATCACTACACCGGGTGTGGATAAAACGCCATAGCGCATAATAGCCCGGATGTCTTCTACCTTGCCAAGCGTAATGGTCACATTTTTTTCAGCGGCAACTTCTTCAATCAACTTCAGGGTGGTTTTGCAGTTGGTGCAACCACTGCCGAGTACTTTGATATCCACTAATTCCTCCGTTCATAGTACGAGATTGAACACATAGCCGACCAGCAGAATGCCGAAGGCTACCACACCTGCGAAGGTAGCGATTAAGGTTGGTTTAAGCACCTTGCGTAGAATGATCATTTCCGGGGCAGACAGTGCGATGACGCTCATCATGAAGGCCAGCACCGTACCCAGGGCCGCGCCTTTGCCAATTAGCGCCTCAACGATGGGAATGATACCCGCCGCATTGGTATACATAGGAATACCGAGGGCCACCGCCGCTGGAATTGACCACCAGGGCGCATCTTTTCCCATAATAGACGCCATGAAATCCTCCGGCACATAACCATGGATACCCGCACCCAAGGCGATGCCAGCGATGATATAAGGCCAGACTTTTCCGACGATCTCGCGCACATGGCTAAAACCATGCTCGACGCGCTCGCTCCAGGCTATCCTACTATCCGTGATGATGGTCGGTGATTGCGTATTTTGCATGGCACGAACCCAATCCTCTAAATATATTTCCATGCCCAGCTTACCGATCACCATGCCGGCAGAAATCGCTACAGATAGACCCAACACTAGATATAGCGCCGCCACCTTCCAGCCAAACATTCCAAACAACAAGGCCAGAGCTACTTCATTCACCATCGGTGCTGAAATCAGGAACGAAAAGGTCACTCCTAGCGGCACGCCAGTTTGTAAAAAACCGATAAATAGTGGCACTGCCGAACAGGAACAAAAAGGCGTGACGATGCCAAGCGAGGCGGCCATAACGTTGCCCACCCCCAATCGCCGACCGGAAAGCAGGACACGCGTGCGTTCTGGAGAGACAAAGGTATGGATGATGCCCATGATAAAAACGATTCCCGTGAGCAACAGTAACACCTTGGGGGTATCGTAGAAAAAAAATTGCAGCGACCCAGCCAAGTGGCTATTACGGTCTACTGGTAATGCGGTGACCAAGATTTCTGCGATAGGCATTAGGCTACGATAGAGCGAAAACCAAAGCACTACCGCCAGAGGCATAAAAAATAGTGGTTGTTCGCTTGCCCAGCATTGTAATCGGGATGAAATCGCTTTTATGTTGACACGTACCATCACTTATGTTTTCCACCACTCTCCACAATCGCCTGGGGAATCTCGGTGAGGGGTAGGATCCGGTCCACCGCCCCCAATACCACCGCCTCTTTGGGCATTCCGTAGACCACGCAACTCGCCTCGTCTTGAGCTACCGTACGTGCGCCGGTCTGGTGCATCTCCAGGAGGCCGATGGCTCCATCGTCCCCCATGCCGGTCATGATGATTCCTAGCGCGCTAGAGCCAGCAGCACGGGCCACGGAACGAAACAGGACATTCACCGAAGGACGATGGCGACTTACCGGAGGACCATCTCGCACCTCCACCTGATACCCTCCCGTGGGTCCTGTCACCACTATCAAGTGGCGACCACCTGGTGCAATGAGGGCACATCCCGATCTCACGCGTTCACCATCAACGGCCTCCCGTACGTCTAGCGCACAGAGGCTGTCCAACCGAGCAGCAAAGGCATTGGTGAATCGTTCCGGCATGTGCTGAACGATAACAATTCCCGGCACCTCTCGAGGCAAGGCGCGGAGTATGAATTCCAATGCCTGAGTCCCGCCCGTGGAGGTACCAATGGCCACCAGACGTTCCGTGCCGTGCGAAACGTTGTGGCGAGCGGAGATAGGAGGCAGGATAACATCTGCAGAGAATTTAGGCGGTGGGACAACCATGGGAGCACGCACCGGCATTGCACCCAATCGACGCGGATTAGCTCGTGCGGCGGCCTTTACTACTTGAACCAAAGTTGCAGCAGACTCAGTAAGGTAGTCATGTAGACCAACCTTAGGCTTGGCGATCACCTCCACGGCCCCCGCTTCCAGGGCCTCTAGGGCGGTTTTAGTACCGGCCTCGGTGAGGGTGGAACACACTACTACGGGGGTGGGATGTTCCGCCATAATGCGACGCAGAAAACTGAGGCCGTCCATACGCGGCATTTCGATGTCTAGGGTAATAACATCAGGCCATTCCAACTGCATCTTAGCCAGCGCAAAAATAGGGTCCGCTGCCGTGGCGATAACTTTAATATCGGGATCGGCATTGAGTACCGCAGACATCACTTGGCGCACAACTGCGGAGTCGTCCACCACCAGTACTCTAATTTTTGTCACAAGCCTCTCCTCAAACTTTATATTCGTTTCAGCTGCGTATCGGTCAAGGATCTTTCTTTACAAGGAAAGTCAGAACGATGTTTTATGCAGGAAATTAACGGGCCAACAAAATTTTTGATCGTTCTGTACCACACCGTAATGAGAGGGTGCCATTTCGTACGTCCAAGACTATCTGGCGATGGAGTCTTCCCTCCAAGTCTGAGTAGGTAACCGAAAAGCCATGACTACGCAACAAAAGACGACCTGCTTCCGCGTTGCGCCGACCAATATCCACTGACCATGCACGTTCCAGCGTGGTAAACATATTGCCGCCACCGAACAACCCCACCTGATAATCTGCCGGGCAGGTACCTGAGCGTTTTATATCCCGCAAAAACAACGCCATCGCCTCGTCTGCATAGCGCGGATCCAAGAGTCGCCCACGAGTTTTTCCCGGGTCCTCAGGGAGAAGGTAATGACACATTCCTCCCACTCCCAGACCTGGATGCCAAAGGGTAATGGCTACGCAAGAACCAAGCAGTGTTCGCAATTGCATCTTCCCCCGTCCGAACCAACGCTCGCCAGGATAGAGATAATGTTCAGTGATATGGATGTCGGTCATAGGGGGAAGTCGATACAAGTAGAAAAAATTTCCATAATTCCATTCTGTCCTATTGCTCGTTCCTTTGTATCATTATTTCGCTCTGTCTCTTGTCGTTTTTGGCATCAGTAAAAGCCTCTGACAAACCGTATACCCATTCAATCTGCTTCGGCAAACATACCGTTTTTAAGTCAAAGTGTTGCCGCGCAAGAATTCTTGCTCCATTACCCAACCGTGTACGTTCAAGCGGTTGCTCAAGTAGCCTCACCACTTCATCTCTCAATTCTGTTGGGCTGAAAAAATCGACCAGCCGCCCCGTATAATCATGCACGATGGCTTCATGTAGTGGTTTGGTATTGCTAGCGACAATAGCACAAGCCGCACTCATGGCCTCCAATAGACTCCACGATAACACGAATGGATAAGTCAGATAGACATGAACGGTAGACAACTGTAGTAATGAAATAAAATGATTGTACGGAATTCTTCCAAGGAAATGTACGCGTGACCGATCGATCTGGTCCTTGACCTCATCAAAAAAGATTTCCTTCCATTTTTTTCCAGCGGTCGGGCGAGCCCCATAGCTGACATCATCTCCGCCCACAATTAGTACGCGTAGTTTTGGACGAGCAGCAAGAATCCCTGGAAGGGAGCGCATGAATGTATGGTAGCCGCGATAGGGTTCTAAATTCCGGTTGACAAAGGTGATAATTTCATCGTTCCGTGTTAGATGTAGCTTTCCATTGAGTGTGAGACTAACATTGGCGTTGGGAACGATGACATCCGTGTCGATCCCGTCGTGAATAACAGTGATTTTTGAGCGAAAAGGTTCTGGAAACGTACTCTTCTGCCAGTGGGTAGGTGAAATACCGGCATCTGCGATATCGAAGTGCAGGAGATTGTTGGCATTTTTCAAGCGCAAGCGGCACACATCGCCAACATCGTTAGGCGGGAATTCTGGGTCGAACCCTACATCAGCACCAGAGGGGTGATAGTAGAATTCACTATAGATGCCTAATTTTGCGCTCGGCCATACTTCCTTCAAAAAGAGGCTTTCACCCCAGCCGGGATGCGCTACGATGACATCGGGGATGAATCCGGTTTTCCGAAGTTCGAGAGCTGCCCGATAGGCCACATCGCCGCGAATTACTTTTGTTTCTAGATCGGAGACCCAGGGATGTATCGTTTCACTGCTTTTACGAACGGCATAGTAGCGTATAACCCGTATAGGAGGGTCACACGGATTTTCGTTCATTGTAAAAGCAACTACCTCGTTATTTAGATTCGCCGCCAACGCCGGTGCGAGGTGTTTAAATTGGCCGGGGAAATTCTGATGTACGAAAAGTATACGCATATAGGCCTCGGAAAGTAACTTAGGCAGTCTGCCGTTTATGGCGAGGAGCGCTTCGATATCGTTACCTTCGGCGGAGAGGATAGTCGATTGGAAATAGATCGAATTGCTATCGTCATAAAATTGGAAAAACAGGAAATGCAGGCGCGTATGTTAGCAAATACGGATGTGAAGATAGCATTTATGAAGAGGCTATTCAATAGGATTAGATGGCAGGAAATTCAACCACCTTAGTGAATACAAACCTGGAAGAAGTGTTGAAACGTCAAGAACCCCTGGATCCTTCGGGATCGAGGGGCTTGTGAGGTAAAACTCATAAGTCCCAACTTGAGCAGCCTGAGCTGTCTAGAGCACCGGGCAGCTACGTTGCAACGAAGTACTCGACCCACTTTGGGGCGCTTCCTCAACCCTAAGCTCTGAAAGCGGCGGATGCAGACAACCCGGGGTGGGACGAAACGATCTATCGCGAGGTGAAAAATATCGAACCAAAGCTGCGTTGCAACATTGGCGAGGGGAACCGGGTCGCAAGACCCGTGTCACCAGCCCCGTAAGGGCTGACAGCCGGTAAGGACCGGCATCATAATTTATAGGTTAAATTCGTTAGTTCTTACACCAAGGGCAGCGTTTCTTCCCCCAGACCCTTCGGGATCGAGGGGTATCCACGCCGAGGATCTTATGATTTCAATATCCATCTCAGATGTAATGACGCAAGCGGATGAATTGTCGTCACAAGGAAATTTTGACGCTGCAATAACGTGTTACAAGGAATGGCTGACGTCCCCAGCAAGTGAATCACAACATCACTACATAGCATTTTTTAATATGGGAGTGCTGTTGCGTAGCACAGGACAAATTGACGGAGCCATCACGGCGTATCATGCGTCTTTAAAATTGCGCCCCAACTTTTATCAGTCAGCCGTGAATTTGGGATTGGCGCTGGAGGCAAAAGGTAATATCCAGGAGGCTATGGCGGTATGGGAATCGGGATTGCAGCCCATTGAAGGACAAACCCTATTGCTCAATCATTTGGGGCGCTCGCTGGAGGGCTTCAAACAGTATGCAGAAGCTGAAAAGAAGCTAGAGAGAAGTCTGCTGTTAGATCCGAACCAACCGGA
>Ga0268283_1001294_pt1 | contig 12448 bp, 11 predicted proteins | sample saktaG_13_FD_190140 | JGI IMG/M metagenome (GOLD analysis project Ga0268283, IMG submission 190140) | Saline water microbial communities from Sakinaw Lake, British Columbia, Canada - sak_2013_06_06_36m | ecosystem: Environmental > Aquatic > Non-marine Saline and Alkaline > Saline ... | reverse complement strand
AAGATTTAGCAAATATGTAAAAATAAAAAACCTCTTATTTAAGAGGTTTTTTTGTATCTTCAATTTTCTCAAACCAGTAGTTAAAGAAATAATAATCATTTTTATTTAAGACATAACTTTCATTTTTATACTTAAACTCTATAAAAGAGTTACCATCTTTATCATCATTTGAGTAAACAACTTCAATATTTGCTTTATTTGGTAACATAAATTTTGCACCCATTTTATCTCTACAAGGAACTTCTTTTAATGAAATATAATTACCTTTTTTAGGTTTAAACCATTTATCTAAAACTTTTCTGAAATAGTTGTCAAGTTTTAATCTGTATTCTTTATCAATATAACTATATCTACCATCAGTAAATAAGTCAGTTTTAAATTCTTCTTTTTGCACCCAATTAAACTTTTTGAAAACTCCGAAAAATTCTTCTTCACCAAAGAAAAAAGAAATAAAGACATCAATAGATAAACTATTATTAACATTTAGTCTTAATATTTTCATATCAGTAAATTCGTCTATATCTTCTAAGAACTGGTCATATTTAATTGCGCCATAGTTTGTAACAACATCTTTATTTGCTTGTTTCATTATACCTAATAATTGGTTAACAAACATTGGTGTTCTTGCATACTGGTCAGTATATGGTGAGTCTTGAGAACCATATATACTTAATTTATTGTCTATTGCGAATCCATATCCTGGACCAAGTCCGTGTGAATTAGCACCAGCCTGACTAAATTGGTTGTAGTCACTATATCCTTCTTTTAAGAAATTGTATTTATTAAATTTTGTTATCATTAAAATAAAAATTCCATTTTACTTATATATAAAAAAATCATTTCTTTTTTTTAATATATATTTTGTGGTGTTGTATAATTTTATATATAACAAAAAATAAAGTACCAATTATGGCTGAGAAAAAAGAAAAAATCGAAAGTTTAACTGAAGATTATAAATATGTTGGTGAAGGTGAAGTTATTAGTGATATATCTGCATCAGAACCATTAAAACCAAAGAAAAAAATAAAAAAAGTTGAAGTAGTTGAAGAAAATATAGAAGAACCTATAATAGAACAAGTTATAGTTAATGAACCAACACAAAGAGATATTTATATTTCAATGATTCAAGAAAATAGACCATTCACATTAAAAATTGCAGGAAATGTTATATTTGATTCGGAAAATGGTAGTATTATGTCATTAAGTTTTGAAGAAGAACATTTTAGAGTTGGTGTTAATAAATATTCATATGATGGATTAAATTTCAAATTTAAAAAATAAATAAAAATACATGAAAAACATATTAAGTAGTAAAGAATTTAAAACTATAAAAACATATGATGAAATTTATGAAAATATAAATCATAAACAAAGTTATGGTAGTTTGTATGAATCTATGGATTTTTCAAATAGGATAGGTTGGAGTGAATCTTTACTTGGTAGAGCTGTTAATAAAATTTTTAGTTGGGGAAAAACATTAACTCAAAAAAGAATTTTAAGTGATTTAAAAAATCAAGTAGAAAATGTATTTTTTAAAGGTGTTGTACTAGCAATGGCTAAAAATGGTATAAATGCAAATGATATCGAGACTGTTAATTTAATGGTTGATGTTTGGTTGCTTGAAAATTCACAATATGATAAAATAAAAGATATGCCTGGTTCTGAAGATGATATATTACTTCAAGAAAGAATGTTAAAAACATGGCAAATGCCAACAAAATTTGAGAAGAAAATTTTTTATTTTGATAATGTTCCTGTAGAAGTTGATTTTGAAAAATATAAAATGTTAGTTATACCAGATTATCCAAATGTTACACTTATAGATAGTCAAACAACAATACCAGAAGAAATAAAACAGAGTGCTGCTAAATTTAGAGGTATTAAAGATTATGTAAAAGATGATTATGAAGATATATTAGTTATTACGGTTCAAGGTGAAAATGATAGACAAGGTAAAAAACAAATAGAGGAAGAAACATATTTTGTTATAATTAATAAAGTTAAAAGTGAAAATAAAAATACAAACAACATAGAAGGACAAAATACAGATTCTAATACCACTGGTTCAACAATTGCTACTGGCTCAACAATAAATCAATTAGGTGCTGCTAATATTAGTGGTTCAACTAATTTAGAAATTGAGTATAAGATTGGAAATACTTATATTTATTATAATAAAGAAGGTGGTAAAAAACCTTGTAGAATATTATCTATGGAAAATGTCATTAAACCAGGTAAAGATACCTTATATTTAACAAAAGATGATGTTAAAACAAATGATAAAATAGAAAATGGTTTAGTATTAGTTCAATTTTTAGATAAAGAGTATAATGTAACAAATAGTATTATATCAGTTGATAAAAGTAAATTAAAAGAATTTTGGCAAGAAGTTAAAGCCGAAGCAGATACAATTATTGATAAATTATTAAAAAATCCAAATTTAAAAGATGAACAGAAAACAAAATTAGATACTCTTAAAAAGATTTCAAATTCATTTTTTAATAAAGAAGTTTGGGATAGAGAAACTGATGGTGGTATAAAAGGTCAAGAATTATTAACAAATTGGAAAAAATTCAAAGAACTTTCTAAAAATTTGGAAGAACAAATAACACCTAAACAGATACAGAATAATCAAAAAGTATTAACTGAATCAAGATATACGAATTTTGTTATTGATAGAATATTTGAAAAAATTGACGAATTAATACAAAATATGAGTGAAGCAGCGATTATTGATCCAAATCCACCAAGCAACAAAACTAGTATAGGTACAAAAATTAAAACAATACTATTTAAAAAAGATGCAAAAGCTTCAGTTGGATTAAATTCTGATAAAAAATTATCATCTATATTAAATAGTATAAGAATGTCACCAGAAGAACACGATATGATGAAAGCCTATGGTAAATTAGATATTGGTAGTCTTGATCAAAAGGGTATTCTTAAAAAATTTGTTGATGATGCTAATTTGAGAAAACAAGCAACAGAATTAGTTGATAAAGAGGCGTTAAAAGAAATTCAATTACGTGCAGAATGGATGTATGATAGAGAAAAATATAAAGATTCTAGAAGTGATGTTTATAGTAGAGTTAATTGGAACACTACAGATCCTGATAAGATGAAATTGGAAAATGATTGGAAGAAGAAATTAGCAAAAGTTAAAAGTGATTATACACCATTCTTTGGTGAAGAAAATTGGAATTTTCCAATAACATTAGATCCTATAGCTTTGGTTAATAGTGATAAAGATGCAAGAACATCATTTAAACAAAAGGATTTTAGCGAACATGTAGAATCAGATAAAATTAAAGGCAATACAAATTTAAAAGGACAAAGCGAAGAAGAAAAAGAAATATCAAAATTATTAGGTTTAGTATCACCACCAGTATTGAGTGGTAGTTATGGTGTTTTTAGATTAAATACGACAAGTAATGGTAGAATGTTTATGATGATATTTAAGCATTTACAAAAAGAAAATTTACATTGTTTTAAATATTTGGGAATAATTGATTACCAATCAATTGAAGAAGATTGGAAAAAATCAAATACAAAAGATAAAGCATTTGCAGAATCTTTACTAAAACAATACCATTATACAAAAACTGAAACAAAAACATCAAGTTCTATTGATAATGCTAAACAAGAAGTTAAAGATATTTGGACATCTTTTAGAGGTGAGAAATTAAATGGTAAAGATATATCAACAAAAACAGATATAGTAGGTTTTTATTATGGTAGTAATATTAATAAGGGACAAGCTATAAATTCTAGTCAAATTGTTATTCACTCTACAGAACAACCAGATGTTCAAAAGAAAACTTGGGACATTTCAACAACCGAAACATATATTGCTGAAACAAATAATACACAAACTGCAATTAAAGGCTATGTTAAATTGAGTGATGTTAAATCATCAACAAATAATTTTAAATTCAAATTAGTTATAGATCAGGTTTATGCAATTTCTGGTGGTAACGAAGGAATTTGGGGTCTTGGTAAATTAGATGATGATGATGAAAGAGATGCAGCATTTTTAAGACTTAAAGATGAAATACATAAAAAAGGATTAGCATAAAAAAAGCCACTCATTGAGTGGCTTTTTTCTTTATATAATTGGCATATCTTTAATTTTTATTAAATCTTTTAAAGATTCACATTTTTCATATTCTTCATTTTCTAATGCTAATTCAAATATGTTTTTTAAATAATTTGGATAGTATTTGTTCAACATCCAAGCGATATATTCTGATTTTTTTGTGTCTTTAATTCTTATAAAGTAATTTAAAGGAGAAATCATATCTTCTGGTTCTTTAATCCAACCATCATTATACATTCTTTCCCAAGAAAGACTATATGAAAATGCTTCTAATGAATCGATTGCTTCATCAATATTACCATTATCCATGGAATTTCTGATGTTTTTAAAAGCATCCATATTTTCTTCATATTTTTTATTGATGTCCATAGTAGTTGTTTTATTTTGATATACAAATATAAAGCAAAATGCTGAATAAAAAAAATTATTGTTCATTTTAGTGTTCGTATATTTTATATATAAATAAAATTTATAATAGGTTATGAAAACATACAATAATTTTATAAAAGAGGACTTACAACAAGTTAAGGATGATATTGCTGACAAAGTTGCACAAAAAGAAGTTAGTGGCAAAGACAATGTTGGTAAAGTAGATAAAATGGATATTGAAGAAAAACCAAATCTTGAAATAAACAAAAGTATTGAAGATACTATTGAAAAATTTGAAACTCAAAAGAAAGTAATTACTGACAAAATAGATTTTTTCAATAAACAGATAGAGAATTTAAATAAACAAGTTGAAGTAACATCAAATCCTGATGAAAAAACTAATTTAATAAATAAAATTAAAGATACACAAACAACATTAACACAACTTGAAGAAGAAATTGGAAAATTTGATGAACTTATAAAAACATCAACAGAACAAAAAACATCTTTAGAAGATAAATAATTATGGCAAGACAATCAGAATTTATAGATAAATTAACGGATTTTACAAGATCATTAGATAGTCTTGTAGAGTTATTAAAAGAACAACAAAAATTTGGTCCTACTGAAGTAGTAAATCAATTACTTGAAAATATTGATGGCGAAGCAATTGCAAGTATTGCTAAAAATTTACAATCTGTAAAAGAAAATACCATAACTATTAATAAGAATGTTGAGAAAACATTAGAAGCAGTTAAATCTTTGAAAAAAGAGAAGAAAAACGGAATGTTTGATCAACTTGAAGATAAAAAAGGTAAAAAGACTATAACAGAAGGTATTAAAACGGTTATTCTTATTGCTGCTGGTGTTTTAGCAATTGGTTTAGCATTTAAAATTATTGGTAAGGTTGATTTCTTATCTGTTGTTGCACTTGGTATGGGTATTGTATTTGTCGCAATGGCGTTTGCTCAAGTAGCCTCAATTAGAGATAAGAAAGGAAAACCTATTACTTGGCAACACGCATTATTTACTGCAGGTTTAATGGTTTTAATGGCTGGTGCTCTTGTTGCTGCTGGTTGGATTTTAAAATTAATGCCATCATTAAGTTTTACTCAACTTGCAGGTGTTGTTGGAATTGGTCTTGGAATTGGTTTAGGTACTTATTTTTTAATAAATGGTCTTAGTAAACTAAAACCAAAACAATTACTTTTAATGTTAGGTATTATACCACTTATTCCTATACTTTTACCTGCAATCGCTCTTGGCATAGTTGCTGCAGGTCTTGTTTTGAGATTTATGCCAACGATTGGATTTAAACAATTATTATCCGCAATAGGTGTTTCAATAGCGTTAGCGCCAATGGCTCTTGCTGTTGGTTATCTTGCAAAAGGTATTAAAAATGCAAAAATGGAAGATATTATGATGGTTGGTTTTGTTATTCCTATAATAGCATTAGGTCTTGTTGCCGCATCATTAATATTAAGATTTGTTTCTGATATACCATTTATGAAAGTTATAAAGGCTGGTATTGCTATTGGTATTGCCGTTTTAATGATGACACCAACATTGTATATATTGAAAAAAGCAGGATTATTAAATAAAAATGCAAAAAGTCAATTAATTAATGGTGTTGAAGCGATAATTTTAATATCTGGTGCAATTATGTTATCATCTTGGATTATTTCTGCTGGTAATTATACTAATACTCCTGATTGGAAATGGGCATTAGGTGCAGGTTTGTCTATAATATTATTCACACCAGCATTTGCAATTTTAGCAATTGTTTCTAAGAAATTTGGCGTAGGACTTAACGAATATGCTGAATCTGGTCTTGCTATGTTAATTATTGCAGGCGTTATTATGTTGACTTCTTATATACTTGGTGCAGGTAGTTATGGAAATTATCCAAGTTGGCAATGGGCACTTGGTTCTGGTTTAGCAATGTTAGCATTTGGTATTTCAATGATTGTTATTGGTACATTAATGTTATTGGCTGGTGGTGCTATTGGTTTTGAAATACTCGGTCTTGGTGCTGCTGCTATGTTAATTATTGCTGCAACCGTTATGATAACATCTTATATACTTGGTGCAGGTAGTTATGGTAATTTTCCTACGTGGGAATGGTCGTTAGGTTCTGGTTTAGCAATGGTTGGTTTTGGTATGTCTATGATGATTATTGGTACTATTATTTTATTAAGTGGTGGTTTAGGTTTTGCTGCACTGGCTCTTGGCGCAGTTGCTGTATTGCTGATAGCCGCAACAGTTGTTGCCGCATCGTACATACTTGGCGCAGGTAGTTATGGAAATTATCCTTCTTGGGAATGGTCATTAGGTTCTGGTTTAGCAATGGTTGGTTTTGGTATGGCTATGCTTACATTAGGTACATTAATATTGTTATCATTTGGTTTAGGTTTTATTGCTCTTGAAGTTGGTGCGTTTGCAGTATTATTGGTTGCTCAAACCGTTGTAGAAACATCATATATATTAGCAAAAGGAGATTATAAAGATTATCCATCTTGGAGTTGGATTATAGGTGTAGGTGCAAACATGATTGCATTTGGTGGTGCTATGTTATATTTAGGACCATTATTTCCAATTATGGCAGTTGGTGCTCTTGCAATTTTAATGGTGGCTGGAACAATATGGGCAGTTGATAAAATATTAGCAGATTCGGAATATAAAAAATATCCATCATTAGATTGGATGTTGAGTATTGGTGCAATTGTTACAACATTTGCTGTTGGTATGATATTATTGTCAGAAATATTTCCATTTATAGTTGTCGGTTCTATGTCAATGTTAATGATTGCAGGAACAATATGGGCATTAGATAAAATATTAACAAATGGTGATTATAAAAAATATCCATCATTAGATTGGATTACTGGTGTTGTTGGTATAATAACTTTATTTGGTGCTGCTTTAGTAGGATTTGCAATAGGATTTGCAAATTTATTTGGATTGGTGGCTATTGCAGCAGGTGGTTTCGTTGTTTTAGCAATATCTGGAATTATTGTTACTGTTTCTCAATTATTATCAATGGGTAACTATGAAAAATATCCGTCATTAGACTGGGTAAATGGTGTTGCAAAATCATTATTAGCATTTATTGAAGTTGGTGGACAACTTTTATTAACAGATATATCAGCATCAACAGACGCAATAATGAAAGTTGCTTGGGCTATGTTTGATTATTCAAAAGTTATGAATCTTATCGCAGAAGGTGGATTTGATGCAAAAACTGCGGATTCAATTACAACATCATTAGAAAAACTTATAAAAGTATTACCAAAACAATCAGAAATAGATCCTTTATGGTCATTAATTAATGCTTTAACAGCCTTATCTGAAGTTTCTTGGAGTGATTTATTTAGTATGGATGCAATTTCTTATATAATAGGTAATTTGGCAGACGAAATATCTAAAATTGATAACACAAAAGTTGAAAGTTTAGCAAAAATTGGTACAAGTTTACATATAATTTCATTAATAGACCAAGAAAAATTAAAAGAAGCATTAAGTTTAATAGAAGCTAAATCTTCTTCAATATCAGCAGTAGTTTCTGATAGTGGATTTGCAACTTCAATGTTCAATCAACAACAAGATACAATCGCTGGTAAAGGTCTTAATCCACAAGGTTCTCAACAAGGTGTTATTTCTCAACCTGGTCAAGCACCTCAACAAAAATCTGGTTTTGAAGAAGAATTATTAAAATATGTTAAAAGTATTGATGATAACATTTCTAAAATGGTTCAAGGTAGTGAAGAAAAAGAACAACAGGAAAAATTGAAATTTAAAGATGTTGAAGATTAAACAAAACCAAATTTATTGTATATAAAAACAAAAACTTTTTAGTATGTTCAGAAAATTGAAATTATTAAGAGAATATATAAAAACTCTTAAAACACATACACAAGATATTAAACAACATTTTATTGAAAATAAAAATAATTTTTCATATGATATTATTGATATGAATTATGATAATGTTTATAGATTTTATACGGTTTTAAATCTTAAACCAAACACAACAGAAAATATCCAAAAATATGGTTATCGTTATATGGATAACGAAACTAAAAAATTTCTTGCAGAATTAGATTCACAATTTAAAAAATATGGTCTTTTTGAACTATATGGTATGACAAAAGCAGACCAAATAAGTGAAACATCTATTCTTATTGTTGTGGAATTTAAGTTATTAAAAACCACAAAATTAGCAAAAAATTTATTAATATTATCTTCATTATTAATATTAGGTCTTTCATCACTATTATTCTTATTATAAAAGAAATAAATATTTCAAAATAAAAATCACTTTAATTTAGTTTAAAGTGATTTTTTTATTAAACTTAATATCATCAACAATATATAATAACTAAACATTTAAAAATAATATAAAAGATTATGGCAAAAGCAAAAAAAGTAGAATTAACTAAACAAGAAGCATTTACAGAATTAGAACAAGACATCGTTGATTTTTTCAATGAAAGATTGGAAACTTTCAGTATTCCTATTGATTTGAATATTTATTTTCAATCAAATAAGAAACAAAAACAATTGATAAAATTATCCACTATTCCAGATCATTATTCTGTTATTATAGGTAAAGACCTATTAGTATCTATTAATTGTGATTATTTTGATAAATTTAATTCTGATGATACAGAAATAAATACAATATTATTTGATCAAGCAATTGATACTATCACATATAATATGGATAAAGGAACTTTTAAAATTGTTCAACCAAAACTTAAAGCATCTAAAAGTATCGTTGAAAAATACACATTTGAAAGAGTAGAGAGAGCATATGAAGTTGAGTCTTTATATAATTCTCAAAAAAGTGATGATGAATCATAAAAAACACTATATTTGGACTACAACAAACAAATATATAAAAAAAAATAATTGATAAATATGTCAGAAGAATTAAACAACATGCAAGAATTTGCATTACCAGAACAAAATACCGTTAAGATTGAAAATGTAATTGATCCACTTGAAGATTTAGTGAATCATGATTTTGCATCAAATACTGAAATAAATTTAGAAGAAAGTTATGAAATGCTTTCTATATTAGAAAGAGAATCTAAATTAGCAAAAACTCTTGAAGCAGAAAATGTTATTGAAGAAATTGCTACTAAATATATTGATGAAGAATATAAATCTAAAATTGATAAAGGATTTGAAAATGTTAAAGCATTCATCAGAAAATATAATATCGAATTAGATGAAGTTAAAAATTTAACAGATAAAGAAAAAGATAAATTATTTGCTATTGGTTCATTTTTAAACAAAAATCTTGGAACAACATTGAATGATTTAATGTTTAGTATTACTGTTACAAGAGAAGAATACAAATTTATTGCAACTGCTGTTGAAAGAAAACTTGAATATGATGGTAATGAAGTTTTTAATATCATTGAATTAAATGAAAGATATTTAAAAGAATGGAAAGAACTTGATAAAATGTTACCTAAACAAGTGCCAACTATGGTAATCAACATTGACATTAAAAATGTTGTTATGTTATATCATTTCTTGGGTAAACATAAAGTAAAAGGTTTAGACAGAGAATTTTATGTATTCGCATCAGTTCTTCAAAAAATCGCTGATACTAACAGATTGTATAACGCATACAATGTTATGAAAGAAAGATTAAATATTGATTTTAATATTTGGGTTGGCGCTTTGGAACCAGATGTTGATCTTGTTGAACAAGAACAAGAAAACTAAAAATTAAAAACCTCTCATAGAGAGGTTTTTTTTTATTAAACAATATAATGAAATAATTATATAAAAAATAAAACACTATGAATAATAAAGAAATTGAAAGAAAATTTTTAGTTAATGAAAGTGAAATACCATTTGATTTGGTGAACATGCCATATCAAGATATTGTTCAAGGTTACATGACATCAACCGAAAATGATTTATCTTTTAGAGTTAGAAATGTTCTTTATAGAAATAAGAATGGTGAACCAATTGGTGAAGAATGGTTTCAGACAATAAAAAGTAAAGGTACTAAAGTTCGTGATGAATATGAAATTAGATTGTTAAGAGAACAATTCAGTAAACTTTGGAGATTATGTGATAGAACATCTGTACATAAATTAAGATATGATCCACCTTGTGAAGTTGGTAGAATGGATTTGGATTGTTTTAAGAATGATTTAAGAGGACTTTGGTTAGTTGAAGTAGAATTTGATTCATTAGATGAATGTGATAGTTTTATGCCACCAAAATGGTTTGGTAAAGAAGTTACAGAAGATGTAAGATATTCAAATTTACAATTAGCCTTAAACGGAATCCCTAAGGATTAAAAAAAAAATAAAAATAAAAAAATGTTTGAATTTATTGGAAATTTATTTAGTGGTAAAAAACAAATTAAACCATTAACAGAAGAAGAAAGACAAAAGAAAATTGATGAAATTATAAACTTTAAAGAACCACAAAAAGTAAAAGTTAGAGGTTTTGAAGAAGTATCTGAACAACATAAAAAAGTAAATATTGAAACTACATTACCTACAAGAGGTTCTAAACAATCTGCAGGTTATGATTTTTATTCAAAAGAACAAGTTGTTATTAAACCTGGAAAACAATATGTTTTTTGGTCTGATGTTAAAGCATATATGATGCCTGGTGAAGTTTTAGAAATGTATGTTCGTTCTTCTATTGGTATTAAAAAAGGATTAGTTCTTTCTAATGGAACTGGTATTATTGATTGTGTTCCTGCTGGAACAATGATAAAAACAAAAGATGGTGAAATCGAAGTAGAAAAATTATTAGATGAAGATAGAATTATATTATCTTATAATGAAGATACAAAAGAAATTGAAGATGATGAATTAGAAGATATATTAATGGTTAAATATGATGAACTTATTCAATTAGAAACCGAAGAAGGTGATGTTGTTGAAATACCAGAAAATAAAGAAGTTTTTACTGAAAGAGGTTGGATAAAGGCTAAAAATCTAAATATTGATGATAAAATTTTAAAATTTTAATTTACCTATATTTCCATCATTTATGACTTTTATTATTTAATATATATATATATAATAAAAGTAATCAATTCAATGATGGAAATAGTGTGTAAAAAATGTGGAAAACCTTTTAATACTAAACATAAAAATCAAAAATATTGTTCTAGAGAATGTTTTTCAAATGATAAACAAGATTCAAAAACTTTAATAAAATGTTTAGAATGTGGTGAAGATTTTAGAGTTTCAAAAAATGAAAAAGATAGAGTTTTTTGTTCTCAGGTATGTTATTGGAAAAATAAAAATAAAAGTAATAAAAAATGTCCTATTTGTGGTAATGATACAAATAATGATATTTATTGTTCTAAAGAATGTTATGGTAAATCAAAAAGAAAGGAACCAATAAAATATAATAAAATATGTAAATGTTGTAATAAACCATATTCTACATTAAATAATAAATCAGAATATTGTTCAAGAGATTGTTATTGGAAATTTAGAAAAAATAACCCTGATATAATAATTCAATCAAATCAAGGTAAAAATTTTATAATAAAAACTTGCAAATATTGTAAAAAAGAATATGATATTCAACCATATAGAGACAATATAACATCTTATTGTTCTCAGGAATGTCACTATAAAGATCATCATATAACAAAGAAGTGTCCTACTTGTGGTAAATATTTTGATGTTACTAAAGGAGAAAGTGATAAAATTTATTGTTCAAATAGTTGTGTAACAATAACAAGAGATTCTAAATTTGAAAGAGAAATAAGAGATTATTTATCTACATATTTCACTATAGAAAGAAATAGAGTAAAACTAGAGAATAGAACTATATTCCCAGATATTTTAGTAGATAATAAAATAATAGAATGTTATGGTGATTATTGGCATTGTAATCCAAATAAATATGGTAAAGATTATTATCACTCAAGACTTAAAAAAACAGCATCAGAAATATGGGATTATGATGAGAAACGTAAGAACTTAT
>Ga0268283_1001293_pt1 | contig 12453 bp, 9 predicted proteins | sample saktaG_13_FD_190140 | JGI IMG/M metagenome (GOLD analysis project Ga0268283, IMG submission 190140) | Saline water microbial communities from Sakinaw Lake, British Columbia, Canada - sak_2013_06_06_36m | ecosystem: Environmental > Aquatic > Non-marine Saline and Alkaline > Saline ... | reverse complement strand
TGCAACAAGATTGAGTACTTCGTGAGATGATTGTAAAGAAAGATGACTGATGAGGAACCGGATATCAGTCACATCGGATGATTCGCCAAGCGTACCACCGATGCGTGCCGCCATGCACTTCATTGCAAGTAGGTATTCAGGCACCGGCATGGTAAGGCGTAGCGAAGGAAACTGTGGCAAATTTCCCGTGGTGGTTTCATGACGATCTGAAAGAAACCCCTTAACTCCGTCATTTAACCAATCCGCAGGAAGAGATTGTTCCTCGGAAATACGGCTAGCCAGTTCTCGGATGATTTGGGCCGGTTGGAAAATCGCATCCACATCTTTTGTCGTAAGTCTGGATGTGAACGCGAGTACCATTACTGTGCCACCGAATAAGCAGATTTCACCGATGATACCTTGCCTGCCAAGCTCATCGGATAAAGATTCCAGGCCACGAATAATGGCTTCTCCGGTCAATGTCGAACCAATGTTCTGTCCATTTGTGCTCATATGTGTAAAAGAACCTCAGAATAGTTGCCAATAAGCTGCGACTCACATAGACAAAAATGACCTGTTATTATTTAGGCTACCTAAGCCTCCCGCAACAACGCCATCATCTCCTCCATCCCCATTCGAGCGCTAATTTCGGTCCCTTCCAGCAGGGAATCGGCTAGATCGCGTTTATGACGATGCAAGTCAATAATGCGGTCCTCAATAGTATCTCGGGCCACCAAGCGATAGATCGTCACTGGCCGTTGCTGACCAATACGATGGGCACGGTCGGAGGCCTGATCCTCCACTGCAGGGTTCCACCAGGGATCGAGATGAATGACATAGTCGGCAGCGGTAAGATTTAAACCCGACCCACCCGCTTTGAGGCTAATTAGGAACAAATCTCCCTGACCAGACTGAAAAGCATTGACTGCCTCCTGGCGTTTTTTGACAGGGGTTGATCCGTCCAGGTACTGATAGAGGATATGCTGATCGTCGAGCCATTCTCGAATCAAGCGCAGGTGATCAACAAATTGGCTGAAGACCAATGCCTTGTGACGATTTTCGCGTAACTCCTCGACGATTTCGATAAATGCCTGCAATTTTGAGCTGCCCACCGAACTTTCCGGTAGCACCAGCCTCGGATTACAACAGGCACGGCGTAGCCGCATAATCTCAGCCAATACTTGAAAGCGCGGATCCCCCACTCCCTGACCACCTGCGTTTTGGATACGTTCCAATGCGGTGAGACGCAATGCTTCATAGACAACACGTTCCTCATCGCTTAATTCGACGTGGATCGTGATTTCGGTACGTTCAGGCAATTCAGTGAGTACATCGCTCTTCAGGCGACGTAGGATGAACGGACGAATCAGGCGTTTTAATTGGTGACGGGCATCCTTGTCCTGCCGCTGCTCAATAGGACTGGCAAAGCGGTTGTTGAAATGTTCCAGACTGCCCAGCAGCCCGGGATTAATGAAACGGAACAGGTTCCACAATTCGCCCAGGTGGTTCTCGATGGGGGTGCCGGTGGTAATTATGCGAAAGGTCCCTTGTAGATCCATAACCGCCTTGGATCGCTTGGTCTGAACGTTCTTGAAAGCCTGTGCCTCGTCGGCAACAAGGGTATGCCAGGCAACCTTCGACAAGGTCTCCGATTCGGACTGGAGCAGGCCATAACTGCACACCATGAGGTCAAAGGGTCCGAGGGCAGCGAGTTGGGCGGATCGGTCACCGGAGCCGAAGGTTCGGGCGTTGAGAGTCGGCGCGAAACGGGCAACCTCGTCGATCCAATTGGCGCAGACCGAGGTCGGTGCCAATACCAACGCCGGTCCATCGGCAGCGCGCCTCAGAAGCAGCGCAAGGGCCTGAACGGTCTTGCCCAGACCCATGTCGTCGGCGAGGCAGGCCCCAGCCCCCCAGTGGGCGAGACGGGCCAGCCAGCGAAAACCCTCGAATTGGTAATCGCGCAGTTCGGCGCGCAACGTCGAGGGAAGTTCTGGGGTCAGATCGCCAGCCTCGGCGATGCGCTTCTTTTGCGCCTGCCAGGCTTTGTCGGCCTTGACCTGGAGCCCATCAAGGGCTTCATCAAGAAGGCCGACCGCAAGGGGGTGAACACGCCCGCGATCCTGGACGGCACGAATGGCCTCCAGGCGTCGGTGTAAATCCTGACTCAGACAAAGGTATTCATTCTCACCAATCCTGACAAAGCGACCCGAGGCCGTACCCAGGAGTTCGATGAGCCGCGCCATGTCCAATACCCGACCATCGTCTAGGGTAAGGTTGCCCGACACGGCAAACCAATCTTGCTGGGCACCCACTCGTCCCTGAAACGCCTTGAGTCCTTCATGTCGGGCAAGCCGCACAGCCTTGCCTTGGGGCCATTCAAGAATTACTTCGTCGCCCAGGGAACGCACATTTTCCAAGGTTTCAAGGGCGATTAGTGGGTCATCTAGGGGCCAACCCCAAGACTCCGGATCCAGCGCCGGGCAGGCGGCGAATAAACGCATCGCGGCTGCCCGCTCGGCCTTGAGACTGCGTCGGGTGTGTAGGCGCTTGCCATCGATCTCGCTGAAGATCGAGGCTACCCCCTCGCCAGGGGAGCCTTGCGGTCCTTGGTCGCCCAGCGGTTTAACCAGGCAGGTGATGCGCAGCCCCTCACCCAAGGGTTGAAGCTGAAGATAAAGACGGGCATCGGCGGTAACTTTCTCCACCTCACCGCCCGCATCGCCACCGATTTCAGAATGAACGGTGATGAGTGGTGCGATGGCAGCCATGGTCTCCAAAACCCGCGCCTCGGCATCCCGAGGCACCTGGAGTCCCTTAGCGCTGAGTAGCGCCCAAACCCGATTATGTTGGGCGCTGAACTCGAAGAATTTCAACCGGCTGCCTTCACGGATCAGCGTGTATTTCTCGTTATCGTTGATAGGTGGATGCAAGGTAATGTGAATGTTGTTCTTTTCACGCGTGACCAGCAGGTGGGGTTGATCTTGAATTAATGTCACCGGCTGTCCGGCGATGAAGAGTTGCGGATGACCTACTGCGGCGCGTAGAGATCTCAAAGAATCTATCCGATATTCGGCTTTTGATCCCCCCCAGCCTATGCTGACATATTCCATTTGAATAGAGGCACAGATAGATCGATCCTGGAGGGTCAGATATTCAAAAGAAGCGTTTTCATCACGCAAACGTTTGATAGAAACCAGGCGGCCCTTGCTCCAGCCCCCACTCTTATTACGTTTTTGCTCGCGGGGCTCAAGGTGAACCGTGCCGTCTCTTTCAGGAATAATGACATCCCAGGTCATGCGCAACTCGGAATTGGCAGAGGATTTTTCAGACCTGACCAATAGCGCCGGATCGGCGATCTCGCGCATTACCCGCAGGGTTCTCTCCCAGGCCGCTTCGGGTCGATGCAGATCGATTAGTGGTTTAGAGTCAAGGGCAGCGATGTCTGCCCGATAATCACCCTGGTCGCCCCAGGCCTGCAAAAGAAAGGCAGCCTCGCGGGCATACCAAAGATAACCGCCCTGGGCAGCCTGTTTCTGGAAACGCCGCAACCGTTGCCGGCGGACATTATCTGGATCGATGCCCAGCCAGTGCAGGCAGAGTGCCTGAAATAAATCAAGCCAGGGAAATGGAGAGTGGTCATTAAGAGCAAAAGTTGAATCGAGAGGGTTGATCGAGGCTTGGCCCTGCAAAACCTTCCAGGTATGCCCAAGCAAGAGAAGAATTTGTTCATAGCCACGATCTGCTTGGAGTGACTTATGAATTGCTGTCAGTTGCTGTTCTAGGAGTTTTTTTGCTCGCGGTGAACCCTCGCGCATCAGTAAAAGGAGTTGCAAAATTCCGGGGAGGCCTCTGTAATATAGGGTGCGTTTGTCCGTGACCCTCTTGAGTTCACGAAGCGTATCTTCCAGAAGTGGGAGAGCGGCACTGTCCTCGCTACGCAGAAAAGAAAATACTACGCGTAGGGCACCGGTATAGAGCTCTTTTGGATCTTGTGGAATAATGGCCTCTGCCCCTGCGAAATTGCCACGCATTAGGCGTCGTGCTGCTAGACTGTAACGAACCTGACGGTGTGGGTCCGGCATGGTTCCAAATAATGCTTCAAATCGATCATAACGAGCCCGCTCGTCTGCAAGGACGAGTTCGCCGTCCTCCAAAATTGGAGAGAGAGCCAGGAATTGGAGCTTGTCTGATGCCTGATGTAATGCTTCACCGAAAATATTTATCAGGCTGCGGGCAAAATTTGCGTCGACATTGACGAAATCCGGTTGGGAATGGCCCAGTATCCGAAATACTTCAACCTCGTCGTTTTGGATCGCAGCGAAACGTAAATCACGAAGACGGCGATCAAATTGGCCTGAAGACAAAGTGCCTGGATGATACTTAAACACCTTTTGGATTGCACTAACAGCGGAAGACAACAACCCCCGTTCCTGCGCCTCGTGACAGAGGGGATCAATCAGATCGGGGTGACAATGAAACATCCTATTCTCATCCACCCAAATGCCAGCTTTGACTAGCCGATCGCGCGTTGTACCGTCGAATCCCTGGTAAAGCACACGATCCTTCTCATTGCGCCAACCAAGTTGCATCAGCAGATTCTTGAATTGGGTTAGCATCACGGGCTCGCCACAGATGGCACTGAGCAATACCAGCTTGCGGTCGTCTTCGGAAAGGGATTGATAGGTTTTGAGCAGGTTGGCCATATACGTTTAACCAATTGTGGCAAGGTGCAAACGGATTGTGATCGACAATCGTAACGCCGGTTTCTTCGTGCGTAGGAAAATTGCTTGCTTGCGTGAAGTCCCAGAAAAAAATCTTGACAGTTACACCATTGTCTTCACTTCCCTGTGACTAGATTCCACCAATCCCTGGTGGAAGGACGGATAGGTAGAAACCTAGGTTACTTACAGACACCCCGATTATCCTCACCCTGGCTGCCCATCGATCCGAGGACGGGTGAGAATCGGCCAATAGACGACGATGAATAGCACCCAGGCCAAGGCCCAGAGCAAACCACCCACTTCGATCAACGCCATTGGTACTGGTGTTAACGGTGCCACCAGTCGCATTGCCGCTCCCACTGTTACCAATAGGTAGGCAGCCACTGTTAGCCACGTCAACGTCAAGGGACGACCAGAATGGCCAAGTGTCGCTCGACTCATCACCCCAATGATCATGGTCGCCACGCAACCGGCAGTGAGTGCGTGCAGCGCGGCCGAGGTCGGTAGTATGGCCACAAAGACGGACAATCCCAATAACGTCAAGCCGACCACCAGCCAGAGATAACCAAGGTGAAGCACCCAGAGTAGTGGTTCGGACAATGCGGAAAGACCACGCCAACCGAGTAGTCGCACCAGATGGAGAGCCGCAGCAGCGAACAACAAGGCCCCAGCAATAGGCGACCTCGGAGCCAACACCCAAGCGGCGATGGCCAATACCAACGAACCGACTGCACCACCTCGTTCGATCCAGGTGTAACGCCGCAGTTCAATCTGTCGGTGTTGTAAGAAAAGCCAATTGCGGGTAAAGGAGGGAACAATGCGACCGGCGATCACTACAATCAGCAGCAACAGAAGACCAATCGCAGCGTGCAATCCAATTACCGCATCACCGATGTACATCGTCAAATCGCACAGCCACAACACCGTCAGAATCGGTAGAAAGGCAATATTATGCCAAGCCCGCGTGTAAATAAGTGGCTTTGCTACCAAAACGGCTAGTAGAGGTAGATAGGCCAGATCCATCGCCGCTACAAAAAACGGTGGCAGCCACCCAGAAAATAGAAGGGCCGCTCGTCCAAGTAGCCAAACCGAAAATAACATCATCAAGGGTCGACCATCAACCGGAATGGTATTGGTCCAATTGGGTACAGCGGTGAGTAAGAATCCACCAATAGCAGCTCCCGCAAATCCAAACACCATCTCGTGGCCGTGCCATATAATGGCCGGCCAGTGTAGACCTAGATCCAGCCAACCAAACAACATTGCCAACCACAATGGCAACATTAATGCGGCCTGCAGCGCTGCAGATAAAAAGAACGGTCGGAATCCAGCAGCGAAGAATACTGACCCAACCTCTTTTGACGGGGCTGGTTTTTCAACTTGTGCTGAAGCTGATTTTCTAAGAGGAATGCCAACTTTATTCATGAACGATACTCTTGTGCTAACGCGGTATATTGCCTTGCCCGTAACTCGAATTCAGAACGGTCCTCAGACGTTAACTCACGCAGAAATTTGGCGGGCGTTCCTGCCCAAAGTTGTCCCGAAGGAAGTGTTTTACGTGGCGACAATAAAGCGCCCGCAGCAAGCATGGCATAACCCTCTACGCAGGCACCATCCATCACCGCCGATTTCATACCAATAAAGGCATAATCATTCAGCCGACAATCATGGAGCAATGTGCAATGTCCAACTGTCACATCGTTACCGATATGGGTCCCCTTTCCTGAAGAAGCGACATGGATCACCGTACCATCCTGGATATTGGTTCGTGCTCCGATCCGAATGACATTCACATCGCCACGTACCACACAACCGAACCAGATGGAACTTTCCGGTCCAATGACAACATCTCCGATCACTACTGCGCCCGGAGCAATGAAAGCAGTGGGATCAATTCTGGGAAGAATGCCACGATAAGGAAGGATTATTGGGGAATGGCTAGAAATTGCCACAGACCTCGCTTCGGGGGTTGCCCCAGAGCTTGAGAAGGCATAAGAATAGGCGGATGAATGACCAAAAGGATTATTAGAATTCATGAATGGTTCTCTTTACTACTTAACTCAAGTTGCCACCTATGACCCAACAAAATCGTCATTTCGCTACTGAACCGCTCCTCAATCTCTTTGATGCGAGGAGTTATCATTTCGATCAGCATGTCGTCAACTTTGGTTTTGTCCATTTCAATACCCGTTACTTAGTTAGAAGTTGCAATAGATAGCGGGTCTTGCTGCCAGCTACTAGGGTGCTTACGATGGTCCTATGAACATGATGCCTGTGCAGCAGCAGCTTGTCATCGTTACGACCATCCCGCACAATCCTCTGTCGCCCTCCAAGAACCTTCCCACCATGTCCCTTCTGGCCTTTGGAATCAACCACAAGACTGCACCGGTGGAGATCAGGGAGAAGGTAGCCTTTACGCCGGATCGGATAGACCATGCCCTGCACCAGCTTGCCTCGAACCCTGCTGTCCAGGAAGCGGCGATCCTCTCTACCTGCAACCGCACGGAGATCTATCTGGGCATGAATTGCCTAGAAACTAAAGGTGTGTTGGCATGGTTGGCCGACTTTCATCAGCTATCCGACCGTGACTTGCTCCCCTACGCCTATGCCCATCCTGACCAAACAGCGGTGCGGCACATTTTGCGGGTGGCGAGCGGTCTGGATTCACTCATCCTGGGAGAGCCCCAAATCCTGGGACAGGTGAAAGCTGCCTACAGCGCGGCACGAGACGCAGGGACCATCAGTACCCAATTGGATCGACTTTTCCAACATACCTTCGCGGTCGCTAAGCAGATACGCACCGACACGGCCATCGGCAGTTCAGCAGTGTCAGTGGCCTTTGCCGCAGTGAGCTTGGCACGCCAGATCTTCAGTACCCTCACCTCCCGTACGGCGCTACTCATCGGTGCAGGTGAGACTATTGAGCTGGCGGCCCGTCATCTGCGTCAGAATGGCATAGGACGCATCATTGTTGCTAATCGGACCTTGGATCGTGCTCACCTCCTGGCAACGGAATTAGGCGGCTACGCCATCGCTCTGAGTGAGATCCCAAAGCACTTGGCCGAAGCTGATATCGTCATCTCTTCCACTGCGAGTCCCCAGCCGATCCTAGGCAAGAGTACCGTGGAGGCGGCCATTAAGGTTCGTCGCCACCGCCCTATGTTTATGGTGGATATTGCGGTACCTAGGGATATCGAACCGGAGGTAGGAAAACTGGCGGATGTCTACCTTTACACGGTGGATGACTTAAAGGAGGTGATCCAGGAGAATCTACGTTCACGCCAGGAAGCGGCTAAACAGGCTGAGGAGATTATCGACGTCCAGGTTATGGCCTTTATGGGATGGGTACAATCTTTGGGAGCCGTCGCTACTATCTGCGCCTGCCGTGCTCAGGCGGAGAGCCTGCGCGACCTGGAACTGGAAAGGGCTCAACGGATGCTCGCCGCTGGTAGGGATCCGGCGGAAGTACTACGATTGTTGGCTCGTGGTTTAACCAACAAGTTTCTCCACCAACCCTGTACGCAGTTACGTCAAGCTGCCTATGAAGGCCGCACCGAGATTCTCACCGTAGCGCAGGAATTGTTTGATCTCGGTAAATAAAACCCCAGCCTTTACTTCTCTGTGACTGGATTCCGCTAATCCCTAGCGGAATGACGGATAGGTAGCAACCTAGGTTAGTCTACAGAAAACACAATTACCTACACACTTTCACAATTCCGAGGATAATAAATGAAACGTCTATTATTGGCTCTGGTTCTGATCTCCAGCGCTATCCTACCGATGACGGCTGATGCAGGAGTAATTCGCGAGGCAGGACGTTCATGCGTATTTGGTGCAGCTCTCATTGCTACCACCACCTATCTTGGTCTGACTCCAACGTTATTGAGCACCGGTCCGTTTACTTTACCCACCATGCTCCAATCAACAACCGCATCTAATGCGGTTGTAGGTTGCGGAGTTACCGCTGCTGCTGCAACTGCTGCTTCCGTGTTTACCTGGCTCTACGATTCAATTTTCTAAGAAACTCAACTTGCCACCTATGGCTCCATCTGACCGTCATTCCGCCAGGGACTGGCGGAATCCAGTCACAGGGACGTGAAAGTAACGTCATTCTGCTGTAGATTGGCGAAACCAACAGAGGAAAATATGAGTCTTGCCAAGCGCATTATTCCCTGTCTCGATGTAGACAAGGGCCGCGTAGTGAAGGGCGTTCGTTTTTTAGAGATTCGTGACGCGGGCGATCCGGTAGAGGCCGCACGTCGTTATGACGAACAGGGAGCGGATGAACTTACTTTTCTCGACATTACAGCCAGTAGCGATGATCGCAATACGATGATCCAGGTCGTAGAGGAAGTTGCCAGTCAAGTTTTCATTCCGTTGACGGTGGGGGGTGGTATCCGCACCCTGGAAGATATTCGGCGTCTACTCCACGCAGGGGCTGATAAAGTGGGCATCAATACTGCGGCGGTTTTCACTCCCGATTTTGTACGTATGGCGGCGGAGCGATTCGGTTCTCAATGCATAGTGGTCGCTATCGACGCCAAAAAGGTTGTGGGAGAATCACAGCGTTGGGAGATCTATACCCATGGCGGGCGTCGCCCCACCGGATTGGATGCCGTGGAATGGGCACGACGAATGGTGGCACTGGGTGCAGGCGAGATTCTGCTCACGAGTATGGATCGCGATGGTACCCGAGATGGTTTTGATCTAGCGCTTACTCGATCCATTTCTGACGCAGTGGAGGTACCCGTAATTGCTTCTGGTGGCGTGGGTCGATTAGAGCATTTGGTCGATGGCGTCCTCGAAGGACGTGCGGATGCAGTATTGGCCGCAAGCATTTTTCACTTCGGAGAATACACCATTACCCAGGCAAAACAGGCAATGGCCGCACGCGGAATTGAAGTGCGACTGTAACCCTCGTTCGTGGCTCCTTATGGTTTTTTCTAGACTTCCCAAGATCTTGGTGTCTAGTGAAGTTTAGGGTGGAGAGCCTCTCTATTTTTTTCTGGAAGAGAAGCTCCCGAAATTGGCAAGATTTTAAATAGGTTCGAGCAATACCTCGATACGTAATCGATAATCTTCGGGCATTTCAGATCCGACAATTCGATCGAAGGGTTCTGATGGCTGCTTAGCCAGATCCAACAGCTTGGCAGGCAGATGTCGATTTTTATTTTTATCGTAGACCAGTTTGATTACGGGTTTTAATAGATCTTTTTCGTTTGATTCCACTACCATGCCAAGACGCCCACTTTTTAGTAACACCAGGGTTCCGACTGGATAGATACCAATGCAACGGATAAACTGCTGCACTAGATCCGGTTGAAAGTGGTACTTACTCCATTCGATTAGTTTTCCAAGTACCCAGTGAGGCGATTTCCCTTGATGGTAACAACGATTTGAGGTTAGGGCATCATAGACATCCACTATTGCAGCCATTTTTCCATAGAGGCTGATCCCGTCAACACTCTTCGCGTTTGGATAACCGCTACCGTCATAACGCTCATGATGCTCGTAGATAATTCCACTAGATATTTCAGAAACCTCCTTGGCGGTTTCTAAAATATCCTGACTATAATTCACATGACGACGCATGATGGTAAATTCATCTTCATCAAGCCGACCGGGTTTATTCAGAATTGCTAAGGGCACCTTAGTTTTTCCAATATCATGCAACAAACCCCCAATACCCACCTGGTGAATGATTTCGTGAGACATCCCCAATGCTTTGCAGAAAGAAGTTAACAATACAGCCACAGATACCGAATGTTCAAAAGTATATTTATCCATCTCTCGGATGCGTACCATCCCCAACAATGCGTTCTGATTGTTAAATACAGATCTTACGAGTCCCTCCACCACCGGATTCAGTTGTTCGATCTCGATCTGCTTGCCGAGTCGAGCATCCTCCATCATTTTTGTAACTACTAAGGATGCTTCTCGTTTCACTTTTGCTGCTTGCTGGTATTCTTCCTTTAGTGGAATTTTTAGATCCTTGACGGGGTAAGGAATTGTTAATTCGCCTAAGGCTTTCTTAACCTCAGTACGTACCTCGGCGGCATCTTGTCCACTTTCTACGTCGAGCCCCTTATCCGTATCAATATAGACTTCTTGGAGTTTGAGACTCAGGATCTTTTGCAAATCGTTGTTAGAAGTTAGTTTGAATTTTCCTTTCATGAAGGGATGATCCATCCACCCAAGATCCAAATCATGGATGAACATTCCTAGACGTAACCGTTTTGCTTGAATTTTTTTAATCATATGATTATCACAAATTTAATGGGATTAAGGATACTCGGTGATACCGTGGAATACACGGAGAAACAGCCGTGTTTCCCAACTGAGAGGTACAGCACCCAGCATCCGGCAGTATACCGCCAGGTAGCGGTTGATGTGGCAAAAGCCGTAGAATCAACATCCTGCTCAGAGGGGAATAAATGTGGACCTAGTACGTATTGCGTTGATTTTGTCACTCGTCGTGGTGCTGGTGGGGATCGGATGGTGGGAACGGCAACGGCGTACCCGACCGAACCGTCACGAACGGGAAGCTCTTGAGGGGATCGATATGGAGATTCGGACCGAGGGGGGGCACGGGTCATTTCTGGATTTTTCCGGCCTGGATGGTATTTCCGCTACCAGTAATTTCGACCCTTCTCTAGACGACACATCCCCTCGCATCGTGCTAGAGGGTGCTCCTCAGTCTTCAGCCCGGTCCTCGACCCGAATCCCAGCGGTGGAGGATAAGCTGGTAGTAATTAACTTGGTAGCTCCGCTGGATCACCCCTATTCCGGCCCTGACCTCCTAACCGCCATTCAGGGTGCCAATATTGTTTACGGCGATATGAATATTTTTCACCATCGCGTTAAAGGCCATCGCCGCCCGGTTTTTAGTGTGGCCAACCTGGTCGAGCCGGGTACCTTCAATCCACCGGCTATGGATGATTTCCTCACCCCAGGCCTCACCTTTTTTATGCGTCTGCCTGGTCAAGTCAAGGGTCCTCAGGCATTGGACCAGATGATTCGATCCGCCCAACACATTCTTACCAGCCTGGGTGGGAGTCTTTGCGACCAGCGCCGCCGACCCCTCGGGAAGCAAGCCATCGCCAAGCTACGTGATGAAGTGATGAAACACCAGCGGCGCATTGACAGCGTCACTTGACGCCGATGAGAGTGGCTACCTTACGCTGTTCCCGTGTATTGCCACCGCCTGCTTGTTTTCCACTCGAATCGTCCCCATCTCGCGTTCGTCTTTGGCCTGTCCACAGCCACCGTGCCAACCTTATTTTCAACTGTTTTACTGAGGAGTTTAGTAGATTATGACCGTAGAAACACATAAGGAGACCTTGGGATTTCAGGCGGAGGTCAAACAACTTCTGAATCTCATGATCCACTCGCTGTATAGCAACAAGGAGATCTTCCTGCGTGAACTGATCTCCAATGCCGCAGATGCTGCCGATCGGTTGCGTTTCGAGGCATTGTCGGATGACGCCCTGTATGCAGGAGATAGCGAACTGAAAGTATGGGTTCGCTTTGACAAGGAGGCGCGCACGATTACCATCATCGATAACGGTATTGGTATGAACCGTGCCGAGGCCGTGGAGAGTTTGGGTACCATTGCCCGCTCTGGAACACGGACATTCCTGGAGTCTCTGACGGGGGATCAAACCAAAGATGCGAAGTTCATTGGCCAGTTTGGGGTTGGATTCTACTCATCCTTTGTGGTGGCCGACCGGGTCACTGTTGTAACTCGCCG
>Ga0268283_1001292_pt1 | contig 12462 bp, 6 predicted proteins | sample saktaG_13_FD_190140 | JGI IMG/M metagenome (GOLD analysis project Ga0268283, IMG submission 190140) | Saline water microbial communities from Sakinaw Lake, British Columbia, Canada - sak_2013_06_06_36m | ecosystem: Environmental > Aquatic > Non-marine Saline and Alkaline > Saline ... | reverse complement strand
ATATGAAACAATCGTATTCCTTTGCACTATTCCTGTAACATCGCCGGTACCAGTTGTGGTGGCAGAAGCACCCATGGTAAGAATATATGAGGTTATTTCTGCTTTTGTATATGGACCTGTATCAGGAGTGCCAGTGCCAGGGTACGAGCCATAAGCAGTAACCATTTCGAGGCAACCTTGTGTTGCAGAAGCATTGGCACTGCTTAGATTCAGGATTCCGTTCACTGTAATATCCGCATCTGCCTTTTTTGAGTTAGTGCCGGTTCCACTGATGGTGAGGTTACTGTAAGTGATTCCTTTTACAGTTTGGGTGGCAGTGGCAGCATATTCTATAGTTGTACCATCGGCAATATTCCTGGTTCCAAAAGCAGGAAATGACGAAGTTGGGGTTGAAGAATAATATACTTTATAAGTACCTGATGTAAAATTAAGTGTTCCGGTGGCTGTTAACTGATAGCCGCCATCATTGAAAACGCTGTTAGATACTGTGCTCCCGATATATAATGGTTCTGCTCCAATACTCTTTGCTGCACCCAAAGTAACACCGCTGGCATTTTCAATTTTCACGCCTCCCGTTCCCGCCCAGGTGGCAGGAAACTCTGCGCCAGTAGTTTGCGCACCGCTCCCTTTGTATTGAAGTGTAGCCCCACTTCCATAAGTAATAGTACCAGTTACGGTAGTAGTGGCCGTTCCTTCGATAGAAAGAATATTGTTAATAGTTGTTGTACCTGAAGGAAATGTTTTGGCTCCTGTTCCCGAAAGGGTAAGTTTATAATAAGCGCTTTCATGAACTGTTTGAACGCCTCCGTAATAGTTTACCACATTGCCGGTAGCAGTAGCAGTATGTGTTGTTATTGCAAAGGTTCCGCCTATGTTTAAAGCTGCGTCGGTCGCTTGTGTTAATCCGCCGGTTCCGGTCAGAGCTGTTGCGACAGTAAGGGAGTTGTTATTGGTAAGTGTAATTGTAGTAACGGTAACACTGGGAATAGTGAATGTTCCCGTAAGCGCCTGGGCATTGGTGGTAAAGGTATGCACCGCGGTACCTCCTGTAAAAGCAGGCGTTGAGGTAATACCGCCACGGAATTCTAAAGCTGAATTTCCCGAATTATTCCAGGTTGCTCCTGCTGCTATGGTTACCAGGCCTGTAAAACGTTTTGCTCCTGTGGCAGATGAAATGGTCAGGTTGCCAGTGGCTCCACCACCGACTGTTGTTGTACCGGTAACGGTTAACGCAAAAGCTGCTGCCGTTAAAGTGGTTCCATCGCCAATACTCAGATTTCCGGAAACAGTTAATCCGGCACTTGTAGTTGCCGTTGCTGCCCCGCTTAAAGTAAGGTTCCCGGCAACCGTTGTAATTGCGCCAAATGTTTCGGCTCCTCCGCTCAGTTTTAAATGATGATATGCTGTAACTTTTAAAGTTTGACCGGTACCGGTATAGTTTACTGTATTTCCGACAGGGTTTGCGGCGAATGTAGTAATAGCGGAAGTACCTCCCAGATTTAAAGTGCCGATTGTGCCGTTTCCATTCGTTAAACTACCTGTTCCAGCCAATGCGGCACTAACCGTAAGTACACCAGAATTGATATAAGTTCCCGGAGATGTGACTGTAACATTTGGAATTGAAATTTCACTTGCCCCGCTGATGGTCTTTGTAGCACCAGTAAAAGTATGTGTTCCGGATAAAGCAGTAAATGTAGCACCGTCATGTTGCAGGTTTCCGGCAAAGTTGATTGCTGCAATGCCTGTTTCATTCCAAACGCCTAAGGCATTAACTGTAACATTGCCAGTGAAAGTTTTAGCTCCTGTGCCTGCAAGTAATAAAGTTCCTGTCACTGAAGTAGCTCCTGTAACACCCAGCGTAAAATTGGTGCTGGTTGCAAAAGTGGTTCCGGCGCCTACGTTCAGGTTTCCGGTTATAGCAAGATTGGCGACTGTAGTTGCCGATGCCGTTCCGCTTAAGGTTAAATTACCAGAAATTGATGTTGTAGCAGCCACCAGGGTTTTGATCCCGCTTCCGGATAGGGTTAGATGGTTGTATGAAATAGAACTTACGTCTGTTACTGACTGGGCTGCACCGTTGTAATTAAAGGTGCTTGTAGTGCCGGGTGTGAGTGTACCCAACGTAGCGGTAAAAGCTCCGCCCAGATTCAAGGTACCGGCACCGCCGCTCATAGTAATCACATTATTGGCTGCAACTCCCGCCGTTAAAACAAGATTTCCGGCAATAGACAAAGTACCTGTAGTGATAACGATAGTGTTTATCCTCCCGGCTTGCGTGGCAGTCCCGGCCATAGTAACGGACCCGGTTACACTGGTTGTTCCGGCATTTATGTTCAGCGCATTAATTGAGTTTCCGCTTGCTCTGTTAATCGTTATATCTCCACCAACATTCAAAGTTCCGGTGGTAGTAAAAGTTAAACTATTGGCAGTATTATTTGCCCCATTACCTATGGTTATCGAAGCACAACTTGCGGTGTACCCGGTCGGAATAGTAACTGCTCTTGCAACAGCCGCATCACCTATAAAAATATTATCACCGGCACCGGGCACTGAGGTGCCTGCCGTGCCACCTGAAGTCAGGGACCAGGTAGATGCTACATTCCATGCCGCACTCGCAATTGCATAAAAGTTATTGCCAACCGCAATTACAACCCCGAAAGTTGTGCTTCCTCCGCCATTTGAAGCTGTAACAGTATAAGTAGCAGATGCTTTACTAACAGTAGGAGTACCACTTATTACCCCGGTTGTCGGATGAAGACTTAACCCTGTTGGCAAAGCCGGAAGTACCGTGTAACCTGTAGGCACACCGGTAACGGTAGGGTTCAAAGGTGTAATTGCTACATTGGCAGGAAATGTATTGGGGGAGGGATAACTTAATGCAGAGGGAGGTATGGTCCCAACAGATACTATACCAGTACCCGCCCAATAGGTGTCGCTTTTATAAGTAGCTGAAGAAGAAGTGCTACCATAAGTACCGGTACTTTGAGGTACTCCATTTAAATTAAGTGTTGAAGCGTAAGAAGTAAATGAACCCAGATTTGCTTTACCCGAGGCGCCAATTGCCAAAGTCCCATTGATAGTTTCGGCTGCCGTAAATGTCACTCCCGCGGCATTGCTGATGGTTAAATTATTTACAGATACAGGCAAACCGGTACCGGTTACCTGGGCCGATGAACCATTATATGTATAATTTGAGGTGGTGCTAAAAGTTCTTGTGCCTGAAACCTGGATTGAACCTGTTGCACCCGAGGAAGTTAATCCATCAGCATTTGCAGTAACAATCCCTGCTCCTGAGCTTAAATTGAAGGCGGTTGTACCTATTCCGTCCAGGACTGACGTACCCAAATCCAGTATAGAACCACTTGCTACGTTAAAAACAATTCCGAGACCAGCGGTAGCCGTTGAAGTGATTGTTCCTCCGGTTTTAGTAAATGTCTGAGTGCCTGATTTCACAAAATTAAAAGCTGAAGTAGCCAATGCAATAGTAGTGGATTGCAAAAGAGTTCCTCCCGACATGTTAAAGTTACCACTCAGGTTTACTACACAAGGTAATCCAGTTCCTCCGTCATTATTTAAATCCAACTTACCTCCTGACATTATAAAATCACCAAGAATGTTTATAACCGGAGTGAATATTACCGCGGTTAATCTGAAAAATACAGTGCTGGTTGCTCCTGATGATAGCAACGTAAAACTTCCTTTTATTGTCACCGTACCATTTGCCGGGCATAAGTCAACACTGCCTGTTTGTCCGGTACAGTTATAGGTTACATTACCAAAAGATTGCCCGATGAAATTGGTTGTATTCACTGCTCCAACCAGACCGTTGATGTTAAAATTGGAGGCAGCATCCCAGGTTGAAGTGGTGGAACCCATCGGAAATGCTGCGGCAGTGGTATTGTGATTATAAATACCGCTGGCTCCTGCAGCCAGGTTGGTAAATGTCATGGCCCCTGTACTGCCATTGGTGTAGGTGCCGTTAATTGTAACGGTTGATGCGGTAATGGCATGCGCTGCTGCGGTAGTAAAAGTACCGCTTGCCCCGATGGTCAAGGCTGCGATGGCCGTGATATTTACTCCGGTTGTGGTTGTTCCGCCATTGATCTGCAAATTATTAAACGTAGTAAATACGGTAGCAGGCAAAGTGTTGGTAGCTGTAAAAATTACTGTTCCTACACCTGGAGTCCAGGTTTTGGTGCCTGTACCTAATGTTATTGTACCGCCCAGGCTGAGTGTTCCGCCTGCAGACATTGTAATTGTGCCATTTGCACCGGCAATTGAGCCCCCAAGTGTCAAACTGCCTGCGTTGAGTGTTGAGCCACTTGAGAAGGTGATGATTCCATTACTAGCCGCAATATTGTTTCCAACCAATACCGCTCCAGAAACAGTAAGTGTAGAAGAATTGGAAAATGTGAGCGTACCTGCTGACGCAATAGCTCCGGTATGACCGAGCTGGACACTTGTACATGCCGAGGCAACATCCACGGTTACAGTAAAACCACGTTCGATGGTAACAGCATCCCCTGCAACAGGCTTTACATTGGCTGCAACAGCGGCTCCCCCACTGGTTAATGACCAAACTGTGCCTGTGCTATTAGACCAATTGCCTGATGCTATCGAAAAATAGGTTGCTGCCCCATTAACACTACTTACTGCCAGCACCAGCCCTATGGTCAATGCGAGTGCCTTAAAAGATTTTACTAATTTCATTGTGCTAAGGTTTTTGGTTAAATAAAAATAATTATTGGTTAGCAGTAATGAGTTGGTGTAGCTGGGGGAGGTATTGTATTTCGGATATCGGATATCGGATTTTCAATTTCTAATTTTTAATTTCCAATTTTTAATTTCTAATTTCTAATTTTTAATTTCTAATTTTTGTCACCCTGAGCGTAGTCAAAGGGCTTTTTTTAATCACTTTTAGTTCCTTCTATCTTTTTGATTTTTCCTCCGACTATCCCTTCGACTATCCCTTCGACTCCGCTCAGGGTGACAGTGGTTCTAATTTCCAATTTCTAATTTCTAATTTCTAATTTTTAATTTCTAATTTTTGTCGCCCTGAGCGTAGTCAAAGGGCTTTTTTTAATCACTTTTAGTTCCTTCTATCTTTTTGATTTTTCCTCCGACTATCCCTTCGACTATCCCTTCGACTATCCCTTCGACTCCGCTCAGGGTGACAGTGGTTCTAATTTCTAATTTCTAATTTCTAATTTCTAATTTCTAATACCTATTATTCACTTCGTTCATGAGACCGGTATGCTAAGTTGCCTATTTCCTGCTTTGTAAAAATCCCTTGGGGCTGAAGGCATCCCTACATTCATAGAGAGTACCTTCAACCTCTGTAGCATGTCCGAGTGTTTGCGAGGGGGCGATGCAGTTTTTGTAAAAGTATCAAGGGACAATTTATTTTTATTGTGATCGGCATGAAGGTCTTTTCCACGAATTGCGGTTTTGTTTGCTCCTGCCAGCGGTGTGTAGTTCATCAAGTAGAAAGTTTATAAAGTAGAAAGTTCATCAAGTAGAAGGTTCATAAAGTTCATAATATGAATTTGATATAATATTCCATCAGGATGCCTGGTTTTGCATATTATATATATTGAAATAATTTCCCATGTATTTATTTGTCAGAGCTATTATCTGGCTTACTTCCAGCGGTTTTTCGAGGTATTCATTGAAGCCACATGCTAATGCTTCTTTTTTTTCTTTTGCGCTGGCAATGTATGATTGGGCTATAACAGGCACGTCGGGCATAAATACCCTTATCAGACTGGCGGCTTCAAAACCATCCATTTTAGGCATATTAAGATCCATTATTACCATGTCAATTTCTTCCACGGCCTTACAGGTTTGTAATGCTTCAAGCCCATTTCTTACCCAAATTAGATTAACATGTAAGCCAGCGAACAATTCGGACATGAGTAAATAATTATGCTTCACATCTTCAGCAATAATTATGTTATTCCGGTTAGTACTCACACTGAATTGCTTATCTGTTGATGGCTCGTCAACCTGCTTTTTGAGCCTGGTTATCGGAAAATAAGGGATTGAAAAATAAAAAACCGAGCCTTTTCCTGGTTCTGATTTAAGCCAAATTTTACCTCCCATAAGTTCGACATAAGCTTTTGATATTGAAAGTCCCAGCCCAAGGCCTCTGCCACCGTTTTCGTTCGAAAGGACAACTTCAACTTGTTTAAACCGGTCGAAGATGTCATTATACTTATCGATGGAAATGCCTACGCCGGTATCTTCCACGTAAAATTCCAGTGTTCTGTTCTTTAAAGCATAACCAAAGCTTATGCATCCCTGCCTGGTAAACTTCAATGAATTGTTCAAAAGATTGGTAACGATTTGAATGAGTTTCGTTTCGTCGGTAATGACAATTGCCTGCTCGTCAGAAAGTGCTATATCGAGTTTCAGTTCAATATTTTTCTTGCCTGCATTTATTTTATATTGTTCATAAACATCACGGAGCAATGGGTTTAAATTTGTTTTTCCTGACCGTAAAACTTCCTTCCCTGCTTCAAGTTCCGAAATATTGATGATATCTTCGAGTATGGTAAGTAAATGATTTCCCGATTTACGAATTATGTCGGAGTATGTCGTCCGTGTATCGTTAGCTATATCCGGCTCATTCAATAAATCGGAAAAACCGAGTATGGCATTCATGGGTGTACGAATCTCATGCGAAATATTCTGGAGAAAAGCCGTTTTTAGCCTATCGCTTTCTTCGGCCTTTAAAAGGGCAATTGAAAGATCCTGCATGGCTTTTTTGCGTTGCAGAGATATGCTGATCTGATGGGCAATAAATTCGAGCATATCCAAATCTTTTGCTTCATAAGCATCTGCTTTGTCGAAACTCTGAACAACAAGTGCACCTATAACCCTGCCATCCACTTCCAGCGGAACGCCAAGCCACAACCGCGCAATGGGGCTAAAGTGCCCAATCTTTCCAAGCCGGATTAATTCCTGAATCTCTTTCTTATTGATCAATAACTTCATCCTGTTTTTTACCACATAAGCTGTTAAAGATTTGTCGGCAGGGTAGCTGTTCATCTCATCCTTCTCTTCCTTCTCATCTTTATCTGTAATATAAGGTGTAGAAAGGAAATCGGAGGCTTCGTCGTAGAATGCAATGTAAAAGTTTTTAGTATCGAGCAATTTCCCGAGTTCAAACTGGACTATTGAGATAAGTTCTTCGATATCTCTGGTAACCAGTACAGCATTGGAAATACTGAAGAGCACCTGTTGTATGAGTTCCGAACGTTTGCGCTCAATAATTTCTTCTACCAATTGCCTGTTAGTAACCTCAAGGCTGTTTTTGGCCTCCACGGCATCTTCCATCATGCTTAACGTTGCAATGCGCGAAGCAATCAGATCCTCGTTGGCAAGCATCAATTTTGATGTACGTTCGTTATCGCGGTTTTCTGAATCACACTGCGCTTGCCGCAATTCATTTTCTGTATTTATAAGCGTGGATATGTCGTAAGCAATAAGGAATACTTTTTCGGAAGCCTTTTCTTCAGGAAATGAATGAACAGAGAGGCGGAGCATAACAGGAGAACCGCCTTTTTCGGGCAGGCATAAAATGTCGATGGATTTTTCCTGTTGTTTTTCCGATTTGTAGATACTCTCTAATTTTGTCCTATCATCAGGCAGTACATAGCTGTCCAGTTGCGAACCGATCACTGCTTCAACCGTACTGTTGAGCAGTTGGGCAAACCGTTTGTTGCAATAAAGAATTATTCTCCCGGTGGAGAGTGTAAGTGCTCCTTCATTTAACCCATCCATGAAGGTGTGGTAAAAATATTCGGAGGAAGTCTGAAGATAATAATTGTCAATTTTAGCCCGCCTTTCTATCTCATTGAATGAGCGCTTGCCTTTCAGCGAATCTTCTATTTCTGCTAATTGAAGATTTACTGCCAGGTTCTTGAGAAAGAGCTGTTCCCTTGTAGTAATTACGTTATGCTTTGCCATAAAGTTCTACTCTTTAATTATAATTATACATCATGATTTTTTAACACAATTCCATTTGGTTCAAATAGCCTATAAATTTGTTGAGATCATCTTTTTTATTAAATACCATATCCACTCCCGAATTTTGAAATTGCCTGATATATTTGAGCTCAATTGTTTCGGTAAGTACTAATAATTTTGGATGTTTAATGTCGTTTTTCAAAGCCTGCAGTATTTTAAGATTATTCCTGCCTGGAAAATCAATATCTATTACAATTACATCCGGCTTCTCTTCCAATGCAATTTTTTGCACATCATTAAGTTCATCTACAAATGCAACTAATGAGATATAACCTAAATCTGAAAACAATCTGGTCAGTCGTTTTCTAAGTATTGGCGACCTTTCCGAGATAAGTAGTCTCATAATTGCTTATGAATAATTTTAGTAATGAACAGATGTAAAGATAGTCGCCCATATCTGTATCGCGTATAGTTGAAATATGATAAAACCTGTAAAGGAAAGGGCTAATATTGTGTCGTGGAAAGGACTACAGGGGCGTAATGCATTTAGCTACAATGGCTTTTTCGGGTGTTATCAGGAGGAGGCAACTTAGCGTAGCGGTCTCATGAACGAAGTGAATAACAGGCAATAGGCAACTTAGCTTAGCGGTCTCATGAACGAAGTGAATAATAGAAATTAGAAATTCCAAGTCCAAAGTCCCAAATTCAAAGTCCCAAATTTCAAGCATCTCCTTTCAGAGCCTTCAATAACAATGCTTTATTTTGTTTTACCTTTTAAATTTGAGATTTGGAATTTGGATCTTCTTTTTTGATGGAAAATGTATGGTTTTATTGAATTCCCTGTATAAGAGCCTAATCGACCAGGCCATTCACAATTCCGTAGTGAATGATGTCGGAAGTTGATTTTAGTTTCATTTTCTTAAGGATACGTGTGCGGTAGGTGCTTACAGTGCTCTCGCTGATAGAGAGTGAGACGGCAATTTCAGTAACGGGCTTGCCCAAAGCAAGGAGGCACAGAACTTCAAACTCGCGCTCGGACAATAGTTCGTGCGGGGCTTTATCGGTCGGACACTGAATTTCGCCGGCAATGATATTGGCAAGAGTAGGTGTAATATAATTCAATCCGGCATTAATCTGTTTTACGGCTGTCACTATCTCGTCAGGAGCCATTTCCTTGGTAAGATAACCGGAAGCACCGGCTCTTATTGATCGTGTGGCGAAGCGCTCCTCCGGATACATGCTAAGTATGAGTACCCGCACTTTGGGCTGAATCAGTTTTAAATCCTGAATCACATCAATCCCATTTTTACCGGGCATGGAGATATCCAGCACCACCACATCAACAGGTTTAGCCATCATAAACTTCAAAGCCCCGGAAGCATCTATGGCCATACCGGTAACATTCATATCCGATTCTGACTGGAATATCCTTTTGAGACCTTCACGAACAACGGCGTGATCATCAACAATTAATATATTTATCATCATTCATTAGTTTTAGCAGTGTTAATAGTACACGAGTTTCTTTTTGCACCTTAGGGGCTTAAGCCTTGCGCTGTAGTTAAGTTTCAATATCCATGGGATTCATTATGAGTCATTATTCTTTCATTTCAAAATTATCACCGTTAGGAGCCATTACCGCAGCATCCGGTAAATTTTCGTACTCTTTAAGAAAAGCCAGCGGGTAAGGCTGCTCTATTCCTAACCTGGCTGCAAAATTGTTGCAATGTTTTTTAATTTCAATCATTCGCATTTCGCGGCCAATTGCCAGCCGGTTAAAACGCGACAGCTCCTCGTTGGATATAGCAAGTTCCTCCACTTTTTGCCTGATTTCTTCTTCCGCTTGCTTGCGGTTGGTGATATCTTCCTTTGTAGCCAGAAAATGCATAATCCGCCCGTTTTCGTCAGAAACAGGTGAAATCACTACCGATTCATAATAGATTTCCCCATTTTTCTTTTTATTTTGAAACTCTCCATGCCACTCACTTCCCGACTTAATAGTATCCCAAAGTTCCTTGTACTCTTGTTGAGGAGTGACCCCCGATTTTAATATCCGTGGATTTTGACCTATCACTTCCTCCCTGGTATAACCCGTTATTTCAGTAAACTTAGGGTTAACGTACTCAATATTGCCGTCTATATCGGTTATTACAATTGATATAGGGCTTTGTTCCACTGCCCTTGAGAGTTTTCTAAGCTCCTCTTCCACATGTTTGCGTTCGGTAATATCGTGCCCGATGCCTACCAGGCCGGTTATCAAACCCTGAGTGTCAAACAATGGGATTTTTGATGTCCGGAGCCAACGAAGATTTCCTTCCCCATCGGTAAAATCTTCTTCCCTGTTAATTACAGGCTCTCCGGTACTTAAAACGATTAAATCGTCGGTATATCCACGTTCGCCTATTGCACCCGGAAAGATTTCCAAATCGGTCTTTTTCATAATTTCGGCTTCAGATGCACTCCCTATTAATTCAAGGTCGGCAATGTTGGCTAAAATCTTGCGTCCTTCAATGTCTTTTGCATAAATGGTATCTGGCAGGTTATCAATAAGTGTACGGAGTAAAATACGTTCCTGACGAACATCATCTTCGGCCTGTTTGCGGGCTGTGAAGTCAGTAAAAATTGTTGCAAAACCATCATTGTCCCAGGGAGAGACTGAAATGAGGAAGTGCTTTTTCAGCGGCTCGTAATATGTTTCGAACATGAATGGTTTCTCTTCTTTTACCACTTTCAGATAAGCTTCGAAATATGGAGGTACAGGACCTTCATATACTTCGGTACCAAGTTTTCCTGCAATTTCATCCTCCTTAATATTCATTATTTGCTCGTATTGCCTGTTAACGCCAATTACCCTATAATTGACAGGTTCGCCATTGGTGTCAAAAACCAGTTTGTGCAGGCATACGCCTTCAGCCATATTTGAATACAGATTTCTGAATTTTTTCTCGCTTTCGCGAAGGGCATCTTCGGTCTTTTTACGCTCAGTAATGTCAGTATCCACGCCACGGTATCCCAACAGGTTACCATGGTCATCCAGCAGGGGCATGCCGGTAGTGGACAACAACACAACGTGGCCATCCTTATGCAGGTTGGGATTTTCAAAATTTCTGAAAGCTTCTTTTCTTTCAAAAGTTTCGAGTGCTGCCTTTTTGAGACTGTCTTTTACATCAGGAGTAAAGAAATCATAAAAATGCATTTTGCCGAGAACATCTGTTGACAAATACCCCAGCAAACTCTCACCAATCCTGTTTATGTATGTGTATAATCCTGATGTATCTACTTCCCAGATAACTTCGCCGGCAAGTTCAGCAATTTGCTTAAAGCGGGCTTCGCTTTCCCGGAGCGCTATTTCGGCTTCCCGCCTCATCCGTATCGTTTTCTGCTTAAGCAGTGCTGCTTTAATAGCCGGAATAAGGCGCAAAAGATTATGTTTAATAACGTAATCATCAGCACCGGCCTTCATAATTTCCACAGCAACTTCTTCGTTTATTGAACCTGTAACCAGCACAAAAGGGACAAAGGGAGCCAGTTCCTGCCTCAATTGCAATGCTTTCATCCCATCGAACTGTGGTAATGAATAGTCGGAAAGAATAAGATCGGGACAAAATGTGGATAAGGCATTTATAAAATCGTCCTTTGTTTCCACAATGCGGTCCACGAAATTGATTCCTTCTTTAGTAATCATCCGTTTTAAAATCTCGGCATCGCTTTCAAGATCTTCAACGATGAGTATTTTTAAATTCTTTTCCATTGCTGCTTTATATTGAAGGGGGAGGTTCGTTAATATTGAGCCAGTATCGGCTTACGCATTTAAGGGTTTCTGTAAATGTTGAGAAGTCAACAGGCTTGCGGATATAACTGCTTATACCCAAATCGTAACAGCCTAATATATCAGACTGTTCCATAGACGCAGTTAGTACAACCACAATCTGCCGCCGGGTGCGTTCGTCAGCACGAATGTGTTTAAGCACTTCCAGCCCGTCAACAAGAGGCAGATGGAGGTCGAGCAGCAGCAGATCGGGAAGCTGCATAACATCGCGCCCTGCATATGCCCCGGTGCCAAACATATAATCGAGGGCTTCCTGCCCATCGCTTGCCACAATTATATCCGTTGCGCTGCTCTCTCTTGCTAAAAGCCTTTTTGCAAGGTCAACATCGCTGTCGTTGTCTTCAACCAGCAGGATAGTTTTCTTCATAGTTTGCATATTAGTGAATTTTAGTAAAGTATTTTGTGTTTAGTTGATTTAAAATGGGCTATAATGTGATTTGTAATTTGGTTTACTGTCCTCTCATTTTTGTCACCCTGAGCGGATTCGAAGGGCTTTTATATTCATTATTTTTTGTTCTTACTATCTTTTTGATTTTCCCTTCGACTATCCCTTCGACTCTGCTTCGGCTTCGCTCAGTGCAGGCTTCTCAGGGTGATAGTGGGATATAATTTCTAATTCCTAATTTCTAATTTCTAATTTCTAATCATTGTTGTCCGGCAAA
>Ga0268283_1001291_pt1 | contig 12462 bp, 14 predicted proteins | sample saktaG_13_FD_190140 | JGI IMG/M metagenome (GOLD analysis project Ga0268283, IMG submission 190140) | Saline water microbial communities from Sakinaw Lake, British Columbia, Canada - sak_2013_06_06_36m | ecosystem: Environmental > Aquatic > Non-marine Saline and Alkaline > Saline ... | reverse complement strand
ACGAATGATCTTAGGTGATCAAGTTATCTACAATAACGGTTGGCAGATTAAAGACCTACGTGCATTACGTCGAGATAAAATTGGCTTTGTATTTCAGGCGCCGTATCTTATTCCGTTTCTAGATGTGACGGACAATGTCGCGTTATTACCCATGCTAGCTGGACATCCCAATGCAGAATCTAGGCTACGTGCACTCGCCTTATTAGAAGCGCTAGATGTTGCACATCGTGCCAAAGCGATGCCATCACAGTTATCCGGTGGTGAGCAGCAACGGGTTTCTATTGCACGCGCATTGGTCAATCGTCCCCCAGTGATACTTGCCGATGAACCTACAGCGCCACTTGATAGTGAACGAGCCTTAGCGGTAATCCGTATCTTGAATCAAATGGCATTGCAGTACCAAACCGCCATTATTGTGGTGACCCACGATGAAAAAATCATTCCAACATTTAAGCGTATTTACCATATCCGAGATGGTAAAACGCACGAAGAAGCTGGTGAGGGCCGGGCTTTTGAGTAAGGTTTAGTTGTTTTATAAAGATAGAGAATGACCTCTATGGGCGATTTTTGTTTGATGGTGAATGTCTGCAATGGGTCGTTAGTCCCGAAACTATGTGTCCGCTTCAGGGCTTCCCATATAACTACCGCTGAATAAACTTAGCATCCGTTACATATTCCAACGGTACGGCAGCAATGCGGTGGCGAATAACTTCATCTGCCCAGCCCGCTGCCTTCAATTCCACCATGACCCTATCAATGAATGGCTGTTCGCACACAAACAGCACGCGTAGCAGCTCATAACCATCCAGCAGTGGTGCATTAAAGCTCATGCTGCGGTCAGCCGGCCAAATGCCAAGCAACCATGTCATTAGTCGGCCCCAGTCTTTCTTGTTCCGTCGTGACCGCTCAACTTCAATCCAAGTGACAACCTTACCATCAATAGCCAATGCGTCCGGCTTCTTGGAATTGACGCCTGTGATGCCCCCAAACCACTTCGCTTTTGCTATCTGAAACTCCGACACCGTCTCAAATCCTTGTATCGCCGCAATGATAGCCACTTCGTTTGCAATACGGCGATGGTGGTAGAAGCTGAGGCTAATGCGTTTCAGTGAATCTTCGGCACTTTTAGCCTCAATGCCTAAACGGTTAAGCTCACGGGCACCCGCTACTGCTAACCCGTATATCCAACTAGCATCGGGCGCTTTGATTCGGTTCACCATCCGCTTTCTCCTTAATCTCGCCAGCACAATCTGGCACGTACGCATGTTGGGAGCCTCTAGCATCAAAGGCTGCAAGTCAAAACTAACCCGCTTCTTTTTACCCTTTTGCCAAATGAGTGCAGCGAGATCCCTAGTTCGTAACCAGCCAAACTGGTTCAGTGCTTTCAACATTGCCTCTTCATTGCGTCTTGCCACTATCTTTCCATCTATCTTTAACATACCTATTCTCCATAATTGTGTGTGTAATAGGTATAGCTACAAAGTTTAAGCATGTACGTAGCCCTAAACGCCCGGGGTAGCGAATGCGCAATCTGCCCCTATTTAAAAGTCGCTCAATGCTCGTAGTAAATTTACCGGCTCATCACTGGTCGTGGATGGCGTTAAAGCTGGCTCTGGACGTGCCTGCCTCCTATGTTGGTAGGTCTTGGTCGCCCTCTTGCCTTAACTGGTCTGGTTTCACCGTCCCATTTAATGCGAGGGAAAAGCTAACACCACCTGCCCCTGAACGGTGCCGGCTGCGACTTTGTCTGGACTTGGCTTGTGCCAACTTGGGTTTGCTTTTCCCTCGCATAACAGCCTGCGATGGCGACGGGCTTCGCCCCCACTGCACTAACGATAACTAGGGTTATCTGCGATTGATGTGCATCAATGCGCCACGCTTGCGGCTCCCCTGCACTGAATAAATGGTAGTGGGCTACCAAGCCATTAATTGCTAAACCTAATGCCAACCGCCACCAGTCTGCAACTTTCACGCCAGACCGTTTCCCTTCTCCGTCATTCATTATTGCGATTTAGCCTTGTGGCACATCCAGCAAATAACCAACTCTAGTCGTCGTTAAATTCGCTTCATCTAACCAGCTACCAGTCTTGCAATCCCAGTTCTAGTCCCTGTCTTCTGGTGAAGGGACTAAACGTGGGAATCTATGCAAGACCGGCAATCGCCGGTTTTGTCATGTTCGCAACGCCGAGTTATCCCCACCCCGCTCCCCGAGGGGAGTGCGAAGGTTTTTCCTCACGAGAGAATCAATTTACAAACGAGGAATAACGAAAATGACACAACTACACGCACAGCCATATAGTCTTGATGCAACTGGCTTTTACTTTGAGACAGCAGAAGAATTCATCACGAAGATGGAAGGCTTAACAGATAGCTATGGTGCACCGGTAGAGGAGTTTGAAATACAGTTCATAGACGGTGATGACTACCGCTTATTTGAGATGGCAGGCATCAACCAAGCAACCCTTAGCACATGGTTTGAAGAGATTGAACCACTGAATGACGATGAGAAGCTGGGCGTGTATTTCCTATTGGACCAAGGCTATCCAATTGATTACGCACTCGGGTTTCATGAGGATACGTGCATACAAGAAAGCAGCTTAGAAGTTGCGGCAGCACAACTCTTTGATGAGTGTTACGCCCACGACATTCCAGAATCACTACGCTACTACATAGATTACGAGAAGTTCGCACGGGATGTGAAGCTAGGAGGCGACATGGTGGAGTTTGAATATAACGGCACGACATACACTTGCATGAATGCCAACGGGCTATGAGGTAGGGTTTCTTTCAATGAAGTAGGTGTTCTGGGAAGGACACCTACCGCAATTTTAATTCAATATAACGAGGTATTACACATGAGTATTTGGACATTCTTATTCGGCACTAACGACAATAGCAGCATCAATTTCAGCAACACAACGAACACACAAACCATTAACCCAGCAACGGGCTTGCCGATGACCGATGGCATGGGAAGCCTTGATGTGGCGGGGAACGTTTTCGGTACGGATAGTAGTCACTGGGAAAGTTCGGCCAGTGATAGCAGTTGGGACTCTGGATCTAGCTTTGATAGCAGTAGCAGCTGGGATTCAGGGTCTAGCTTCGGCAGTTCCAGTTGGGACTAAAATGCCTCAAAGCGGACAGTGAGGGTCGGGGCTAACGACCCAAAGCAGCCAGTCGCCACCAAACAAAAACATACTAAGATGCTTTCAAGTCGAGCATATTTAACTTGCTAGCTTGAATAAACATAATACTCAGCATGTACCTAAAAAAAGAGAGTTATATTCGTAATGTATTATTATGAGCTAATTACATCGATTAATTTAAAGTAAAGAAGGCATAAATTGAGTACTCGTAAAAAAAGTTTCAAGCTATTTTTAGCTAAATTTCAATCTTTTCATGTGTCGATTCGCAACATTATTTTCACATCCTTAGCTTCTTTTTGTGCTATTTACATACTCGCAACAATTGTTCACTATTCATCTATAGGAGGACAACTTTCATTATTAGTTTTGGCCTCAATGGGAGCTTCAACTTTTTTACTCTTTGTTGTCCCACATAGCCCAATGTCGCAACCTTGGCCCGTGATTGCTGGTCATTTCGTATCTTCTGTTATAGGGGTATCTTGTGCACACTACTTACACAACCCTGCGATTGCATTAGCAACAGCGGTTTCATTATCAATCTTAGTCATGCATAGTTTGCAATGTTTACATCCCCCTAGCGCAGCTACGGCAATGATTGCTGTATTAGGCGGCCCAGAGATTCAAGCGATGGGATGGCAATTTTGTTATGAAGTGGTGGTTATCAATGCAGGCGCCTTAGTGCTTCTATCTATTGTTATTAATGACTTAATTCTTAAGCGGCGTTATCCAGTCCATCATTCGCATCATCCTCACCATGAGCAATTTACAAAGGCCGTCCAAACGGCCTATCTAGAGTTAAGTGAAGATAATTTCAAATATGCACTTAAACGAATTGATGGTTTAGTTGATGTTAGCGTTGAAGATTTAATGGATTTATATGAATTTGCAGTTGAGGATGCGCAAGCTAAAAATTAAGCTCCTCAAAAGCTGACTTTGAAATTCGGAGCTACCGACCCATTGCAGACATTCGCTACAAAACAAAAAGGGCACCAGAAGATGCCCATTTTAGTCATTCTTAAACAGAGGGTTAGGGCATCTTAAGCAACGCTATGAATGCGGAAATCTAATTCTCATTCAAACCCAATAAAATCTAAAAAATTCAAATATCAAACTTCAAAAAATCAAGGCTCTAGCGAACACACGTCCCATAGCTGCCTTTGCCGTTGCCGAAGTTCACGATGCCACTGAATAGGTCAACGACGTAGTGATTGCCAGCATCATCATGGGTAGATGACCAGGTGGTTCCCAGCGTCCAACCTGCGGCAGTAAGCGCGCTTCTGCTGGCGGCAAACAGTGCAGATAATTCCTGTTTTGTAGGTAAGCGCCAATTAAAACCCCCTGCGGTTAAAGTATCACAGGTGCTGTGGGCGGTATTCCAATTGGTAGCACCTAATGACGCAACCGTGCTGTTGTTGCGTGTCCAGGTGAGTCCTCCGCTGACCACAGTGCCGGCAGGCAGATCAGCCGCAAAAGCTGACGGTAACAACAGTGAAGCTATCAACATACTTGCAGTGATGAGCGAGATTGATTTTCTTGTAGATTTTTTCATTTCAATTCTCCAGTTTATTTGGGTGTTGAAACCACCACCTCTGGTGGCGGTATAAATGGTGGTGGTGGCACTTTAACTGCAACTGTGGAACAGTTGCCAGGTTTGGCTTGCTTTGGTGAGCATGGCGGCGCATCCGCCGCAAAAGCCAACGGTAACAACAGTGAAGTCAGTAAAACGCTTGCAGTGATGAACGAGATTGATTTTATTGTAGAAGTCTTCATTTGAATAAATCCTTACTTAACGATAGGCTTACTCAGTTTTTTTCAAATATTGCTTTACCTTCACCTTGCTTCGTAACTTTGTAAAGTATTTTACTATCCATGCTGTCACATATGTCAGGACTTTGTCCATTGCTCACAAAGCCTTTTTTGCCAATGTCGTCACATACTTGTTGATAAACTTTTTCCCACTGCATTGCTTTGAATTGAGGGTTTGATTCAATCTTTTGTATCGACGTTTTAATCACTTCATCACATTGCCTATTTACACTTACATCTTTTTGATTGGCCTTATAAAGAAACCCTATTTTTAAAGGCCCATTGACAGAAATCTCGCCACATAAACGCGATCCTGGTTGAGCATGCGCGAGACTAGATCCTAAAGAGCAAACTGTTAATATAGCAATTAATGTGCGATTAATAATTTTCATAATAATCTTCCTTCTTTAAAACAGCCTTTTTTGCAAAATTGCGAGTGAAGGTTATGGTATTAAAAGTAAAGCGAATTCACTGCGTCTTGTAGTATTTTCTGGACACGCTGCGGACGATTCCAATCTTCCAATTCAATGTCATTGGCTCTAACGCCAAACGCACGTTCAGTGCGAGACATATGACGAATGGCACGATATAGATTAGGCCATCTTCCACCCAGTTCTTTCAGTGCAAGTTGGCGTGTTTCTTGCAAAAGCTTAGGTTCTACTTTGTCTGTTTTTTCTAGTTCGTTGACTTTTTCCATGGCTTCGCCGTAAGCCATGATGCGTCTAGGAGTAATCAGAATAAGTACGGTTTTATTAAAGTTCTGTACGGTGTTTTTAGAAAACAAGTATTGCACGCCAGGAATATCTTTAAGTACTGGAACGCCAGATGTCCCACTCATAAGCTCACGCTCAGTCAGGCCTGAAAGCACGAGTGTTTCATTGACACGTATTTTGGTGGCCGCAGCCACCATGTTTCGCGAAGTCTGTAATGACTGACTGAATGTTGACGTGCCGGTTACTGGCTCAAAAAATGTATGGGTTGCTCTTACGTTAAGCAATAGCTGATTTTCATCAATGAATGTCGGCGTCACTGATAGACTTAAACCCACGTTTACTTCATTTAGCGAACTGCTCCCACCCACACCGGCAGGCAAACCTATTGAAATTTTGGAGCCTGAGAAAAACTGTGCTGGCTGCCTATCCAGTACTTGTAAGCTTGGGCGAGAGACAACTTCAGTCGTCTGCCCACTCACATTAGCAATGTTCAGTGAATAAGCAATGGCACCACCAGCGGAAGTGCCTAAGCCAACATTTCTAGTTAAGGTTGAAGCGGTTGTATAGGCAGCATTGCCTGTAGACGTACTCACCTTGTTTGAGCTTTGTTGAATGGTGACTGCAAGATTTTCTAGAAGATTAATACCAGTGCTGCTGGTACTTTGCTCATTTGTACGCAAAATGACCACATCAATGATTGCCATCTGTGGCAGAGCCCGCCCATTGCATGGGGAAGGTAAGCTGGGCATGGCTATTGTTTCATCTACTTTGGTGGATGAGTTTGATTGGCTATCATCTGAGCCACCATTTGATTGCGAACTACCCGTATTAGCACTTAATCGTTGTACGCAATCTGACCAAGCATAGGCCATCGGTCCCTGTTCCCCTGACTTGCTAGGCTCGACGTTTGAGCCATTTGCTGCTACTAACGCAGAGCCACCATCGGCAGTATTCGCTTTAGATGGGTCTACCACGTCTCCCTGACCCTGTGCATTAGCTGTGTCAGCATCACCTGCTGCATAAGCAACTTTCCACTGAGCTAAGCGATGTTTTAGCTTGTCACTATCTTGCTGATTAAATGTCGATTGTTTTTCATTAAGAAATGCCTCTGCCTCATTACTTAAGCCCGCTTCAGCATAAATGGCCGGCACCATTCGGGCGACACGTGTATCTTGTGGTGCATAAACACGCGCTTGCTCTATGGCCCATACAGCAAGCTCTACATCCCCTAAAGAATAAGAAGCACTCGCTAATAAGTAGAGCGCTTCGACATTTTCTGCTTCCAGCTTTAGTGCATAAGCTGCCGCCCGCTGTGCTTGAACGTAGCGCTTATTCTCAAGATACAGATGTGACAGTTGCAAGGCCGCATTTTGAAAATCATGCTGCTGTTCTAATGCCACTAGATAGCCAGTCTCTGCGAGATCAAACAAATCACGCTCGCCAGCACGCGTGCGTATTTGATATGCCAAGGCGTTAGCAGCATGTAAAGATGGATTCTTTAAATCCCGTGCAATCGCCAGATTAAACTCGTGGTTAGCCAATTTGGCATCGCCAGCAACAAGCGCATCGACACCAGATTTCATCGACAGGCGCACTGGATTCATGGCTGTATCGGCAGGTTTTTCAACATGGACACCAGATGCAGACGTGATAGGTTTAACCGACCCAACGCCACTGGTTTGCAGTGTTGAGCAGGCCGTTAGCATGGTGCTTAGCAGTAATAACGCCGTGGTGACAGGCGCGTATCGAAAGGGCGAATGAGTTGCTGTATGCATATTTAACCCTATGTCTATGGCTTAATTATTTCTCGCCGCAAGCTACTTTTGCTACAGCATCCAAGCTTTTGTAAATCGTGCTCTTATAGATACCAGGCTCTGGGCCTAGATAATAATTAGTTGGCAAATTAGTGGCAGCTGTCCCCTGCATGGAAGACACCTGCCCTTTGGCCCCACTATTGCACTTTAATGCATAGTAGTAAGGATTGACGATATTTCTGCTGGGAGAAGTAGTTCCATAGCTGTCCGTTACCGTATATGCATAGGCACTAGAAGACGCAACTACCAAAGCAAAACCAATCAAAATAGTTCTTTTCATTTTTATCTCTCCTTATTTACTTGGTTGCTCGGTCGCTTGGAAGTATATTGTCTCACCATAGGTATATCCAGCCTCATTGCAACCGGATTTTGCGGCTGCATCCAAGCTTGGGTAAGACTTAGTTATAGCGCTGGAAGTCACATAATAAGTCATCAATCCTGACGTGTAGGTCACTCCAATTCCAGTCCCATTCTCGCACCTTATTCTATAGGCGACAACATCTTTGCTTTTAGAGTTGGAAATTTCTTTCCACGCATACGCGCTAGAAGACGCAACTGCCAAAGCAAAACCAACTAGAATAGCTTTTTTCATTTTCTAAATCTCCATATTTACAAGTGCCCTAGTTGATGCATTTATCATGTAGGCATTAAGAATTCTAATAATTATCAATAATAAATTTTTAAAACTACACTGTCTGTCCCTAGAACTAGGGACAAGATAGTTAAGTTGCTACGCTCTTTTTGTTTTATTATTTGGTTAATACTAATGTCGATTCTAGGCCTCAGTAAAAGCCGACTGAAAGATTAAAATTCAGACCAAGCACTTCCAAATAAGCAGTTAAATCATCCATAGGCTTTGTTATGTCGCAACCCACAAATAACTCCCTTATTCGCGTTGCGTTAATAGACGATGATATTGGCTTTCAGATTGCAATGATGGATGCGCTAGCGACCTCATCTAATATAGCACTGTTAACTGTAGTAGGGACGCAGGCACTTGGTTTAAGTATTTTGAATGGGCCGTCTGTTGATGTGTTGATTGTTGATCTAGGCTTACCAGATGGTTCAGGCATCGATATCATTCGTGCCACGCATGCGAAATGGCCAGATTGCAACATCATGGTGAGTACCACTTTTGGGGACGAACTTCATGTAATGCAATCGTTAGAGGCTGGTGCAACAGGCTATTTGCTTAAAGATAGCGAACCTAAAAATCTCATTGACGAAATACGTAGCCTACATAATGGCGGTAGCCCTATCAGCCCATTAATCGCCCGCAAAATACTCACACGTTTTCGCAACGAAAATAAAAAAAATGTAACACTTAATGAAAAGGCTTCTGTTAAGCTCAACGTTGGATTATCCATGCGTGAACAAGAAGTTTTGGAATACATTACAAAAGGTTTCTCTTCTAATGAAATCGCCGGATTAATATCTGTATCGCCACATACTATTCTCACTTATGTGCGGCGTATTTATACAAAGCTTAAAGTCACGTCTAAAGCCGAGGCAATTTATGAAGCGCGTAGCCAAGGTCTATTGGATAATTAATTAGCTATATTTTTTGAGTTTTACACAGCATTATGATACTTAATTCGCTACGATTTTCTGAGGATAGTTTGCTATTAGAGCAGTTGAGGCTGGTCTTGGGTAATTTTCGGAGCACTTTCCCCGTTGTATTGTTACCAATTTTATTGTATTGGGCTTTGTCCAACCCTATCAATTCGATACCTTTAGGTTGGTGGTGTGTCGCTGTTATTTTGTCTCATGTGAACTTGCAGTTTTTTACGAGAAGAAAGCTATCGTCAAATCTCCAAGCCAATCAAGCACGAAAAATTGTTTGGATCTTAAGCATCCTTAATGTTATTGATGGCGCGTTATGGGGTTCACTTTGTTGGTTGACTGCAGGAACCGTTAGTCAGGCTGACTTTATTTTAGTTTTTGCTGTTTTTACTGGAATGTTAGGCGGTGGTTTAGCCACACAATCACCTGTCCCGCTCTTATTTGTAGCGTTTGCCGCGCCACAGGCGCTTGAGTTAAGTACAAAGCTATGGCTTTTAGGAGGTCCCATCTACGTTACGATGAGCTTGGGGGCATTGTTATACTTAATAACTTTACTAGGTCAAGCAATCAATAGTGCACGTGCAACAAGTGATGCCATACAGGTGCGTATTGATCTGACCGAAACCCATGCCAAATTGCGTAAGATAGAACATAAACAAACTCTGGAACACGAACGACAACGCTTAATGCAAGATATGCATGACGGGCTAGGATCATCACTAATCAGTGCATTGCGTGTTGTTGAACGCGGCAAGATGAATGATGTTGAGGTTGCATTAGTACTTAAAGGTTGCATTGATGACCTAAAATTGGCCATTGACTCAATGGAATCCGTCGATGACAATCTTCTGTTATTGTTGGCGAACTTGCGCTTTCGTTTAGGACCTCGCCTTGAAAGTATGGATATTACCTTGATATGGCAGGTTGAGAATGTGCCTGCGCTTGACTGGCTTGATCCGAGAAATTCCTTACATATATTACGTATACTCCAAGAAGTTTTTACCAATATCATTAAGCACACTAATTCATCGAAGGTGCATGTTGCTACGCGCACACATGGCGACTCTGTTGTTGTGTCAATTACCGATAACGGACAAGGCTTCGAAGTTTCAAAAGCGCTGATGAGCAGAGGTAAAGGAATGTCTGGGCAGAGAAGCCGGGCTGCTGGGATTGGCGGAGATATTAATTGGCGATCAAGTCATATTGGCACCTGCGTAAGTTTAAGCTTACCAATTAAGCAACCAATTATCCCTTAAAAATACATTAATTAAACGTCTGCGTCATTGCTCGTTTCTTCCTGGTGGCCTATTAACTACATTTATTTAAAGCAGACGTTTTAATTAAAGGCATGTAATCTAAATATAGACTGTGAGAATGAAATGAAAACGGCCTCTAAGGTTGATATCCTAGAAGCCGCTTGAATTATCTGTTAGGGCTTGCGGGTATTGAACCCACCACAAACGGATTAAAAGTCTTTATTAGTCCTCTATAAAGCATACAGGCATGAAAACCACTTCCGACCCGTGAGAGATATTATTACATTTCTAAACAAACACACCTAAATCACTTGATCTTTTGTATTAGTGCAATCATCTGCTTATTAACATCAATCATCGAAGCCACCTTATTTTTAATGGTGTCCTTCATCTTTGATTTAGAGGTGTCTTTCATTTGCTCAACTTCGTAAAGATAGCCAAATGGAGCGTCTACAGTAAGCTCCGGAAAGGCATGAGTTTTGTGAGTCTTGTTGAAATCTACTTTTGCGCAATTTTGAATGGTGACTTTGGATGAAGAAACGTTAACCACATTCAAATATAACCAGCCGTCAGCTTCGGGGCCATTAATAACATGAAGTGAAAATCCATCGCACTTAGCCGCGCCATCACTTTTCATCTCACGAATTTTTTTAATGACATTTAAAGGAGTTGGATTATCATCGCTCCATTTCATCCAACTGTTATAAACCAATGTTTCATCTGGATGGATGCCACTTTCAATGGTATGTGCAAGGTCTGGCTTATAGATGAGATCCATACCTACACCGAAAGTCCTGTGAAATCCTTCAAAGTCATGTGATTGACTTCTAGATCTTTTTGCTAAAACAATCCCATTTAATTGAATCGATTTGTATTTATCGTAACGATGTTGTAGTTCGGCAGCTGCATTCACAAGTTTGCAAAACTTACCTCGCACATCATCAAATTTTTCCTTATCTACCTTTACACCCTTTGAAACAAGCGTGTCGTAGGCTGTATGTGCGGCACATTGATCATCTGCATAGCCGATTAATTGAGATGAGTTTTTTCCAGAATAAGTCATCTTGGTTGAGCTAGAATCAGCGTTCCCATCTGACACGGGACCAAGTTTTGGTGAATCACTAGTATAAGTTTGACCAAGTCCCAAGGCATCATAGTTGGAAATAAGGCTATTCAGATCATTAGTCATGCTCGTGGAAGTATATTTGTCTACTTGAGCCTGTAGGGTTAATAGGTCAGGGCTCGACCCTTGAGGATCTGCTTGAGCATTTTGCATAAACGAAAAAGCGCTCACAGCGATAATGGCTAACATAGGGTAATTGATAGTTTTCATATTAAAACCTCTTTAATAGTTATATACACAACGTTTATAAAATATATGGATAGTGCTTCTAGCAATTAATTTTCATCTAAATGTGCTTACATTCGCCATTCCTATGCATGCTCAACTTAATAGCGATAATGAAAATTATTGATTATATTAACTCTTGGAAAATTTGCCGTCTGTCCCTAGAACTAGGGACAATATATTTAATATATTAGACTTTATGTGATTTAGCAGGTGTTGATAAATGACTGCTTCTGGCCCCTAGTTGCCTGACGACCATCAAATCAGCCTTCCACAAAGCCGACAGCCGCATTGCTTCTAGCTTTATCCGCTTCGTGCATCAGTTTCAGATAATGCAAATGCGCATCCAATACTTCCTGTTCCGTCACTGTTCGCCCAAGGATTGCTGAACTACGCCTAGCCGCCTGAACCGCAGAATCACGATGACTGTCGCGCACCCACTTATCTGGGGCATCCGAGAATTTCCCATAACCCCATTTATATTCACCTAATATAACCTCTTCATCACTGGTCAATCCAGCCACATCCAGCATGCGACTTGCAGTCTTGGCGATATCGGCTTTTGTATTCACCGTAAATGCAATCTTAACCACCCGACCTTGGGCCCCTTTGATTGGGGTGTACGTCACAATCAATCCAGTCAGGCCATTAATTTCAGTGACTGAAGACTTCAATACATGCCTACGGAACTGACCAAAGTCTTTAATGCAAGTCGCATTGGAGTCTAGCTGATGATGCAGGTCTTCAATGGCAAAGGTCTTACCCCCTTTAGATTTCCAAGAGCTAAGGATGCTATACAACCTCACGGTATTCGCT
>Ga0268283_1001290_pt1 | contig 12468 bp, 11 predicted proteins | sample saktaG_13_FD_190140 | JGI IMG/M metagenome (GOLD analysis project Ga0268283, IMG submission 190140) | Saline water microbial communities from Sakinaw Lake, British Columbia, Canada - sak_2013_06_06_36m | ecosystem: Environmental > Aquatic > Non-marine Saline and Alkaline > Saline ... | reverse complement strand
GTCGTTAATTAACGCTTTACAACATAATCGACTTCATCACGCCTATTTATTTACCGGAACTCGCGGCGTAGGCAAAACCACCATAGCCAGAATCCTTGCTAAAGCCATTAATTGCGAAAACCTTCAAGATTTTAATCCTTGTGGCGTCTGTAGCGTATGCCGGGAACTTGATGAAGGCCGGTTTTTAGATTTAATCGAAGTTGATGCCGCCTCCCGTACTAAAGTAGAAGACACCCGCGACTTACTCGATAACGCCCAATACGCGCCCAGTCATGGCCGCTATAAAGTTTATATCATCGATGAAGTTCACATGCTGTCCGGGCATAGTTTTAATGCGTTGTTAAAAACTCTGGAAGAGCCTCCGCCACATGTAAAATTTTTGTTGGCGACCACTGATCCCCATAAAATCCCTGTTACCGTTCTGTCCCGTTGCTTGCAATTTAATTTAAAGCGCTTGTTACCTGCCCAGATTTTTTCCCAAATGGAATTTATACTCCAACAGGAAAACATTGAATTTGAAGCCGCTGCATTAAAATTATTATCCCGTGCTGCTGACGGCAGTATGCGTGATGGTTTAAGTTTGTTGGATCAAGCTATTGTTTATGGCAATGGTAGAGTGCCCACAGAAGATGTCAGAGCCATGTTGGGTACGGTGGCATTGCAACCGGTTGATGATCTGTTAATCGCCTTGGCTCAGGGTGATGCTGCGGCCATTTTGGATAAAATCAATGAAATTGCCAATTTAACGCCTGACTTTAGCGATGTATTACAGCAGATGTTACAAATCCTGCATCGTGTCGCCTTGATTCAACAAATACCTACGGCAGTTGATCATGATTTTGATACGGATATGATTGCGGCTTTGGCATCCCAACTGAGTCCCGAAGATGTTCAGCTTTTTTATCAGATTGGCCTGGTGGGTCAACAAGATCTTAGTTTAGCGCCCGACCCACGTAGCGGCTTTGAAATGGTCATGTTGCGTATGCTGACATTTAAACCCGTAACCTTACAACAAAGCCCCGTTCAATCCGTTAATATTCAGCAGGTAACGCCTAAGCCGCCCATAAAAACAGTTTTGTCTGTTGTAGAGACAGTGCCTCGCAAGGAAGCCACTGTTGCTGTTGCCAGTGGGGGCGAGAGTGATTGGCTGTCAATGATTGTTGCCATGAAGCTGAATGGCATGACCCGCGAATTTGCCAATAATTGTGTGCTGGAAAGTATTGATAATACAGTTTGTAACTTAATTGTAGATCCTGATTATATCAGCGGCTCAGGAACCCAGGAAAAGTTACAAAAAGCCTTGCAAGCTTATCGTGGGACACCGGTTAATTTGGTTGTTAAAGCTAAAAAAACCACTATTGATACGCCAGCCGTTCAATTGACCAAAGAACGCGAAGATAAGCAACAAGCTTCGGTTGATGCCATTAATTCGGATCATAACATTCAGGCTTTAAAAGACCATTTTGATGCGCGGGTTTTACCCGGCACCATAGAACCCGTATAACCCTAGAGAGAAAGTAAAATGAAAAATGCATTAGGCAATATTATGCAGCAAGCCCAAAAAATACAGGAAGACCTGAAAAAAGCTCAGGATGAGTTGTCTTTGATGCAAGTATTGGGTGAATCCGGTGGCGGTTTGGTGACTATCGTAATGACTGGCAAGCGCGAAGCCAGAAAAGTAACGATTGATGAGTCGCTACTGGGCGATGACAAAGATATGCTGGAAGACTTGGTGGCTGCGGCTATTAATGATGCTGTTAATAAAGTCGGTAAAATGAAAAAAGAAAAAATGTCAGATATCACGGCCGGAATTCCTTTGCCTCCCGGATTTAAACTGCCCTTTTAATATGCAAAAAAAAGGCTTGTTAGGGCAGTTAATACAAAACTTATGCTGCTTGCCAGGCGTTGGCCCTAAATCAGCGCAACGCATGGCTTTTTATTTGCTTCAACGCGATCGCAATGGCGCAAAAATACTGGCCGAAACACTGCTACACGCCATTGCTACTATGGGGCAATGCCAGCAATGCCGGACACTGACTGAACATGCACTTTGTGAAATTTGCGCTGACAATTCAAGAGACGACTCTCTCATTTGTATTGTTGAAAGCCCCGCCGATGTTTGGATTATTGATCAGGCAACCGTGTTTAAAGGACGTTATTTTGTGTTACATGGGCGTTTATCGCCCTTGGACGGCATCGGTCCAGATGAGCTTGGCTTGGATTTACTGGAAAAACGGTTGACAACGGGTACTATTAAAGAGTTGATTTTGGCTACCAATTCAACTGTAGAAGGCGAAGCAACCGCTTATTTTATTGGCGAGATAGCCAAAAAACATCAAGTAAAAGCCAGTAGAATAGCACACGGCGTACCGATGGGTGGTGAGCTTGAGTTTATTGATAGCGGTACACTGTCTCATGCGTTTAAAGGGCGAAAAGAGTTGTGATTAAGGTTAAAGTTAAAGGTTAAAGGGGTGGTGTATGGGAAGATTGAGTTGTTATTTTTCCTTGTGCTTATTAAAACCAAATCAATAAACGGCATCCTTCATTCATCGGTTTACACTTTTTCTAATTACAGACGCGTAGGTCGGGTTAGCGAGAGCGTAACCCGACAAATCGTACTATCTGTGTCGGGTTACGGCTAGCGCCTAACCCGACCTACAGAGATTATTAGCATTTTTTTGATAAAAAAGTGTCAACTACTTTTGAGCTTCTATGAAGGATGCCCAATAAACTATAAAAGGTGGTAAAGATGACTCAGTGTTTGTTTTGCAAGATGGTTGCCGGCGAAATTAAACCGGATGTAGTTTTTGAAGATGATACGGTTCTGGCATTTAGAGACATTAATCCTCAAGCCCCGACCCATATACTGATTATCCCCAAGATTCATATTGCCACCTTGAATGATTTGGATGATACGTTGCTTGCCGGTCATTTACTACAAACCGCCGCTCTGCTGGCCAAGCAGGAAGGCTTGTCTGAAGAAGGTTATAGAACCGTATTTAACTGTAACAAAAAGGGCGGGCAGGACGTTTACCATCTGCATTTGCACTTGTTGGGCGGTCGACAAATGATTTGGCCGCCAGGCTAGATCAAGGTATTTATTGATTTACCTGATTAGTAAGCAACTTCAGCTAGCGCCGTCATACTGGCATGGATGCCGGTACCCAGTCACAGGGATGTGGATATCAATACTTCGGACAGTTTTTGTAACTATCTGATTTTAAATGGTTTTAAAAATCGATTACCAACTTAAGGCGGGTTACTGGCTTATACGTTGGGTCGACTGCTTAAGCGTATTACCACCGCAGCAAAGGCGCTTGCTGTGGGTCATTATGATAGTAGTTTGCCCGTTGAATCAAGCGATGAGCTGGGTCAGTTAGCCCGAAACTTTAACGATATGGCGGCCGTTTGGGAACAGTCAGAACAAGCCAGACGACGCTGGGTAGCGGATATTTCTCACGAACTGCGTACGCCTTTGGCGGTATTGCGAGTAAACCAAAATAGTTTCAATAAAATCCAGGCTATCCACATCGATTTTATCAAGTCGATCGGCTAATTCTTTTGCTCGGGTTATTGTCTGTTCTTTATCACTGGCAATCAAGCGAATAAATTCAAGCGAGGGGGGATAAGTCAGAACGGTTTTGATAATCTTCCAGATAAATACGCTGTAACTGGGGTGAGTTTAGGAACGGTAAAAATTCGGTTCTTCTGACTTTGGCGTGATCGCGTAATATAAAAAAATCAAATGGTTATGAGACATTTTAAAATCTCTGTGGATATGCACTGTAACCATTTTTTAGCACCTAAAATGCTATACCAAGGGGATGTATTTATTCATTCGTAGACAAAACAATCAGTTAGAAAGATTACAAAAATGAAAAAGTGGTTATTATTTTATAATCTGCCAAGTGATTAATAGACATATCATATTGTTTTTTAACTATTTTATTGATCACGCCAAAGTCAGAAGAGCCTAAAAGTTTTTTAGATGCCTATGCCTAGAAAGGTGTGTAAAATTATTTTAAAAATACAATACCTATACAAAACTTATACTATACTTGAACAGCAGTGGGTGTTTATCTGTTAGATAGGATATTCGTGAAATATTTTCTGGGTAAGCCAGCGTGTATAGTCTTTTAGAAATTAAATTTCCATTCACGTTGTTGTAAGTTCATACAGATAACATCCCTTGAAGGGATGGTATCTGTTAGTATCGAAATTATTTATCAATTTTCCTTGCTGGTTTAAGACCTCGGCCTTTAGGCCGAAAGGAGCGCCCCGCAATAATTCGCGCAAGCGATTATTGCTTTATTGGGCGCGGATTAGGGAGGGGATACAAACCCCTTCCTAATCTTTGGCTTCATCCCAACGGGATGTTTCCTTATTGCTTTAATTTGGCTACCAACTTAACACGGGACAGACCTGACAGGTTTTATAAACCTGTCAGGTCTAACTCCAGTATTTTATACTGGCTAAAGTGGGTAGCCGAAGCTATTACGCCTTGATCAGGTGCGATACTCGATAGAACTTCACATCCCTGTGACTGGATTGCGGCATCCCTGCCGGAATGACGGGGTTGTGTCGCTGGCAGAGGCATTTTGCTAATCAGGACGCTTTTAATGTTTTATCGCGTTATTTTTTAGCGAGATCGGTATTGACTGGCGCAGAAGACACGGTAAGGTGTGGGCCTTCCGAGCTGTCTTTAACGTTGAAATCCAGGATAAGCCGACTATCCTCTGGAAATAATTCATCTTTGCGCTGAATCATGGCACCTATGAAGTGAACCGTCGTTATTGCCGGCACGGGTTTGCTGTCTTTAGAATGCTTCCCCATTTCTGCTTCCAATTCTTGCCTCATTGTCGGCATTTCATCTATAAATGCTGTCAGCTTTTCGATGCGGTCTTCTTTCGGCAGCACTGCAATATTCCATGCTACGGCCGCTAGTGCTATAAGGTTCTCAAATTCCTTCGTGGATAGCTTTTCAGGTTCAAACGGTTCACATAATTTTAATAACGCTGCAGATAATTTAATACCGTCATGCGGCTTTTGTTGTCTTTGCTGGTGTTTTTTTCGGCTTGCTTTGCCCATGGTTCGCTCTCAATAGTGTCCGTATTTTTTTAAAGTGCAGGGCGATTCATTTTGAACAGCCCTGACTGGATATTCACCGAAAATTGCCTTACGTCTGAGGATGATAGCTTTATAACACCATACGCATGGGTCTATGTGACTTTTTATCCAGTGCTGGCAAAGCTGCAATCGCTTCGCGAAGTTTGGTTTCCCAGCTACGTCTAAGCTGCAACATATAATCATCATCATCGTCAAAACAATAGTATTCATCCAGACTAAAGCTGTCTTTACGATAAATAAGCATTTCAACAGGGGAGCCGACGCTGGCATTACTGCGAATGGTAGAGTCCATGGACACCAGACAACACCGCGCAGCTTCGTCTATGGGTGTGCCTAGTTTAAGAAATCGATCCAATATGGGTTTTCCGTATTTACTCTCGCCAATTTGCAGAAAAGGGGTGTTGGCTGAACTGGTTATGCTGTTGCCTTCTGCATAAACCATGTAAGCAGCAGGTGCATCCGTGCCGATTTGACCGGCTAAAATAAAACTGGCGGAGGTGTTAAAGGCAGATTGTCCTTGAGAGCTTTTATGCTGTTTCTGTTTATCAACACTGACATGACCTAAATAATCAGCCGCCTCAAACAAACTTTCCACACTGTTAAAATTGACTTTTGCATTTTTGATTTTGTCGCGGTGTAATTGCTCTAATACGGCTTGGGTCGTGGCCAGGTTGCCCGCGCAGAGTAACACAATCTTACGGTCACTGGTTGTATCAAAGGCGTGCATTTTGCCATGTGTGCTGACATTATCAATACCGGCATTGGTTCTTGAATCAGAAACCAGGATAAGTCCTTCGTTTATAGAAGCTGCAATACAATAAGTCATGAACGTTTAGCCGTTGTTATAAAGTAATAATTCGTCAATTATCCAGCAAATCGACCCGAACGTCCATGTTGTTCAATAAACAACCTGAGCCGAACTGATGAAATATGGAAACATCGGCGGCATCACGCCCTAAAGCAATAACCACCCGACCGCCTCTAAAGTCAATTTGTGTAGGGTCAAAGCAATACCAACGGTCGCCAATATAAGCTTCAAACCAGGCATGTAAATCCATCGGTTGTAGATTATGCAAGTAACCTACGACCAGTCGAGCGGGTATGCTGATACTGCGGCAAAGTGCGATGGCAAGTTGGGCAAGATCGCGGCACACGCCATAGCCATGATGATGCACTTCAACAGCGGATAACGGAAATTCACTAGATCCGGGTAAATAATCGATAGTGTCCCGAACCCAATCGTTGATTTTGCTGACCTGATCATAACCTGGCAGGGTGTCAAACGTTATTTTCCTTGCGAGATCACCAAACCGGTCGGATTCGCAATAACGGCTGGGTAACAGAAAGGTAAGCACATCGTTGGGAAGGTGTTGTATTTCAACAAAACAAGCCCCGGGTGCAATATCAATGCTGTCAGGTACCATGACCTCAGCTGAAGTATGGATCAAAAAATCGCCAGCCGTCGCAAGCAAACGCTGACATGAATTGCCGAAACTGTCAGTGCTTTCTATAATGGGTGTAGCAGGTTTAATGGTATAGACCTCCCGGTTTATCCATTGCTGTAAGCCTCTGAAAGGACGCAACATTAAAATTAAAGCACTCGCTTCAATTATCTGGAAATTGAGATTGCAACTTACCCTTAATTTCATATTAATAAACCCTGTGTAAATAACGGCATCACTCATTTTCGCACGAAAGTAGTGACGTATCCGACACTTTGTCAGTTTGGAAAACAAACCCAGGTTTGTACTCCGGTTATTAGGCAATTTACAATAAATAAATCGCCACTTTATAGTCTCCACATACTTAATTTAATAGCCGTGACGTGCCCGACACCCTGTCAATTTGGAGTGCAAACCTTGGTTTGTACCCAGCCCCTTAGGCTGCTCACAATAAATAAACCCCACCTTATAGCCGCCACAAACTTAACTTAATGGCAGTGCCCCGACACCTTGTAATACAAACCCAGGTTTGTACTCCAGTTATTAGGCTACTCACAATAAATAAGCTCTTACTTTATAGCAATACTTCGGACAGTTTTTATCAAATGACAGTCCGTAGAAATATAACTATTTGAAAAATAACAACTTTAACTTTTTAAGTGACGATTTTAAAATCCTTTTAAATCAAATGATTACAAAAACTGTCCGAAGTATTGTTATAGTCTCCACACGCTTTGTACATAGCCTTGTAGAAATTATTAAGTCAGTGAACTCCCAGAGTCAGGCAATGATTGGGGGTACTTATTAAGAGTTACGTTGAAAATTTTCGTTATTTTCGCTGGCTTATTGGTTTTCCCTGCTTTAAACGCCCAATGATTCAATTTCTTTATAGGCGTGGTTTAACCAAATTTTAACCCGTTGCCTTTCAAGTAAACCCAATGCCTCGGGGCTTTCGGTATCTTTGTTTTTTGCCGCCCAAAAACTGTAGCTGTTACTGTCTATTTTGGTCATTACCGGTGCATGAAGGCGTTTTAATGTCATAACCCGGGCATCAAAAGCCAAGGCCCGTTCTTTAACGCCCGACTGTTCCAGAATTTTAAAGTGCTCGTCACGCAGTTGGTTTTGTACCAGAATATAATTAAGCCGCGTGCCGTATTGGTCGAGTAATTTGTCCAGTAAGTCTACACAATCTTTGCCGGAATCCATAACGTTCCAATAACAGATAGAAATCCCCAGCTCTTCTGCTAAATCAAGTACACCAGAATCCTCTATCCACTGACCTAACGGTTGATGGGTTTGTGCCGCAAGATCAACCAGAATCCGTTGCGACGGTTGTTTTGAAGCCGCCTCCATTATGGCATCCAGGCTTTCGTAGTTATCGATAATTGTCGGTGATGCATAATCACTGTAAAAACGCAGCAAAGAACCATGCGATCGATCGGTATCAAAACCGATAAAGGAAATGTTGTTATCAATCATGTATTGAGCCAGTAGACGCGCAACAACCGATTTACCGACACCGCCTTTTTCGCCGCCGATAAGATGAATAGTACTCATATAAACTCCTCTAAGTTAAAAGTGATTAGGTTCAAGGTGATTTCCGGAGAATATTTTACCCATTAAAAGCAGGATTTTCTCAATCAAACAAGCGATTGGATTCGTCTACTAGGTAAATTATTTCACAGAAATTACCCAAGGTGAAAGGTGCAAAGAAGCTGCACTGTGCTGCTTCCTTTGTACCTTTAACCTGAATTAGGCAACTCGCAATAAATAAGCCACCCACTTTACCGTCGCCACACGCTTAACTTAATGGCAGTGACGAACCCAACACCTTGTCAGTTTGGAATACAAACCTAGGTTTGTACTCCGGCTTTTAAGCAACTCGCAATAAATAAGCCCCATTTTATAGTCTCCACATGTTTTGTACCCAGCATTATAAAAATCCTTAAGTCGGTGGTGCGCCCAGAGTCAAGTAATGATTGGGGGGGTATTTATTGTGAGTTACCTTATCATTCTAGTCTCATTACATCCACTGACACCGATAAGGTGTGCTGGCCACCGCCAAAGGCAATGCCTTTAAGCGGAGTTACATCGGCATAATCACGTCCCCAAGCCAGAGTGATATGTTGATCCAGCGGTACGGTATTATTGGTTGGATCAAAATCCAACCAGCCCATAGCGGGAATGTAAACCGAAAACCAGGCATGGGAGGCATCAGCCCCTACTAGACGCGGCTTACCGGGTTCAGGCAAGGTCTCGACATAACCGCTAATGTAGCGAGCGGCGATTCCATAGGCTCGTAAACAACCGATAGCCAAGTGCGCAAAATCCTGACAGACACCTCGACGAAAACTGAGCACCTCAGATAAGGGCGTAGCGATGGTGGTAAAGGTTGGGTCGTAGGTAAAGTCTTTGTAAATGCGCCCCATTAAATTATGTACAACGTCCACTAGCGCCCGGTTGGGTTGGAATGAGCTTGCTGCATACTCAGCCAGTTCAGGAGTAATGGTGATCATGGGTGAGTCTAGAACGTATTGCCGGGCATCCAGTATCTCAAGATTATTGTCCTGGTTTTGTAGCTGGCTTTGAATTTGCTGGCTTTGTGACTGTCCTTGCAGCGGGGTTCCCTGTAATAAGTTGCGCACCTGTTCCCAAGTCATTTGATTAAACAAATCCAAATTGTTTTGCCTGGGAAATATCGTTACCTCACTGATTGCGGTGACGATGAGTTGAGTGTGGGGCTGCTGGGTAGAGAAATAAACGACGCGATTACCAAAAAAATCAACCCGCTCGCGAAGGTCTATAGGTGTGGGCTTAATATCAAAAATACTACTGTGGCAGTGCTGACGCCAGAAATTACGAGGCTGTAATTTGGCTTCATTCTGGCACAAACCGACGGATTGACTGTAGTGATAGAGCGTCGTGTGGGTAATACGGTATTTCACAGTTCATCCTCGGCGCTACTGGGTATCAGCAGTTGTGAGGTCTGCGAGTGACTGAAATAAGCTTCGGCGATAACCTCTGCAAACCGCCACAACAAATCAGTCGTATTCGATAGCAAGCTCTCCAAATCGGTATAGATACCTTCATTTTCATCAGCCAAGGTTAATTCGGACATATTACACAGGCGTAAATCGGTATAGGTTTTTAAAATTAGACGCTCTTCTTCGCTTAGACGGCTTTTACTTTTTACTCTGGGCAAGGCGTCCACATGAATCGATAACTGATGCAGTTGATAAGCAACCGAGCGTGGATGCGTTTCATCCAGTAACAACAACTCCAGTACCATGGGTAACTGAATAAAAGAACGGTAGCGGCGCTGATAAATAGTTAAGCTGTCAGTTGACACCAGAACCGCCTCAAGCACCTGATTTTGTAGGGTATCTTCGTGTCGTAGCGCCAATGTTGAACGGAGTAAGGCAATCAGTGACAGCGCACGTTCCAGTCTGCGGCCACTGTCAAGCATTAACCAGGCGGCTTCACGGGTCATGCTTTCATTGGTTAGGCCGGTAAAGGCGACGATACCGGTAATCAAATCATCCAGATGATTCTGTAACTGTTCGACCGTAATTTCATTATTGACGACCCGTTGCTGCCAGCGACGTTGAATATTATCAACACTTCGCCAGGTATCTTGTGACCATAAATCACGAATGTTAAAGGCCGTTTGAACCAGCGCTTGAATATTGGCCGTCAGCGAGCCTTTGCGATGTCCCTCTTTAGCCAACGATAGCAGTTCCACCTCGGGTGTTTTAAGGAGTTGGTCATCGCTTTTAACAAAGCCCGGATAAGTTCCGGTAACTTGGGTTAGGGTGCGCAGTAATACCTTAAGGCATTCATCGTCAACAGGGTCTTTAAATTCCAGTGTTTCTCTCAGTTTTAGCAAGATGGTGCGCAGCAGTCGAGTGGCCGCTTCAATACGCTCCAGATGTCGACCGACCCAAAACAGATTGTCCGCAGCACGACTGGTCAGCGGTTCAGTCACGGCATCAATATGCTGATTACGCTTGGGTTGCGTCCATATACTGACCGGTTTGTCCGGTTCCGAGGCCAGTACCCAAGTGTCTTTACTAATGCCACCGGCCTGGTTTGAAACGATAAAATTATCTTTTTGACGGGCAACGCGGGTCAGTCCACCGGGCATCACCACATAATCATCGCCGCTTGCGACGACAAAGTTTCGTAATACGGCGTTACGCGGTTCGATTTGATGGTCGATAAAGGCAGGAAGTGTCGAAAAACTGACTTGTTCCTGACCGATAAACAAATGCGGTTTAGCTATAATTTGGCTGCGCAAGTGGTCTTTTTCTTTGCTGCTTAATTCTCCGCCAAAAACAGCATGATTAACCGACGTACGATTGATCGGTTTAATAACCAGTCGCTCAAGATTTTGTAGAACAAAATCACGTTCGCGACGTTGTCCGCACCACCAGGTTGCGACCGAGGGTAATTTAAGTTCCTGACTTAAAAAATAGCGGGACAATCTGGGTAAAAAGGCCAGTAAGCCGGGGTTTTCGAGAACGCTGCTGCCCAACGGATTGGCAATCGCAACATTTCCGCGCCGAACCGCTTCCAGTAATCCGGCCACACCCAACTTTGATTCACTGCGCATTTCCAGAGGGTCGCAAAAAGAGTCATCAACGCGGCGCAAAATAACATCGACAGCTTGCAAGCCAGCCAACGATTTAAGCCAGACACGACCGTCACGTACCGTCAAATCGCCGCCCTGAACCAAGGTATAGCCAAGATAAGCCGCTAAATAGGCGTGTTCAAAATAGGTTTCATTCAGTGGCCCCGGTGTCAGGATGACGATACGGGGATCTTCTTTGTTGTGCGGCGCAATATCAACCAGTCCTTTATGTAGCGCCTTGAAAAAACCGGATAAGCGATGAACCTGGGTTTCACGAAAAATATCGGGCAGCACGCGCGTCATGACGGTGCGGTTTTCTAAAGCATACCCGGAACCGGAAGGTGCCTGGGTGCGATCATCCAATACCCACATGCGTCCGCTGGGGCCGCGAGCAAGGTTGGCTGAATAAATAGTCAGGTGTCGCTGCTGGTTTTGCAAGGCTCCGACACAAGGATGCAAAAAGCCTTCATGACCATATATCAGTTCAGCGGGCAACAAGCCTTTTTTTAGCAAGGTTTGTTTGCCGTATATATCTTTTAGTATCAGGTCGAGCAGTTCTGCGCGTTGCTTAAGACCTGCTTCAATAACGATCCATTCTTCGCTACTGATCAATAAGGGGACGGGATCAAGACGCCAGGGTCGGGTCAGGCTTTCCGAGTCGCCATACACATTGTAGGTAACCCCGTTTTCACGTAACAAACGTTGCGCTTCTCTGCGGCGTAGCTCAAGTTTTTCGCTACCCATGCTTGCAAGCGCAGCCATAAAACGCTCCCAATAGGGCAGCGCTTTATTTTCTGTGGCATACATTTCATCGTAGATGCCAAGCTGCGTCGCGTAATATTGCGTACCAATATCATTGGCAGGGCTGTTGTTGTTACGCACGTATCATTCCTTATGTTTATTCATTGTCGGTTTTTATTTACATACTAGCCTTTCAGAAATTAAATTTCCATAACATGGCGACCTACTTTAGTCAGGACAAAATACCGACGTTAGACCTGCCCCATGTTAAATTGATAGCCCATAACATTAAGTTTTGAGTCCACATGGATAACATCCCTTAAAGGGATGGTATCCATGTGGATCGAAATTATTTATCTGAAAATCGGCATCCTTCATAGAACCCCAAAAGTAGTTGACACTTTTCGTATCAAAAAAAACGGCATCCTTCATTCATCGGTTTACACTTTTTCTAATTACAGACGCGTAGGTCGGGTTAGCGAGAGCGTAACCCGACAAATCGTACTATCTGTGTCGGGTTACGGCTAG